>Ga0187894_10000348_pt1 | contig 62846 bp, 63 predicted proteins | sample GBC1701081metaG_FD_136650 | JGI IMG/M metagenome (GOLD analysis project Ga0187894, IMG submission 136650) | White microbial mat communities from a lava cave in the Kipuka Kanohina Cave System on the Island of Hawaii, USA - GBC170108-1 metaG ... | reverse complement strand
TGCATGAGCCCAACCGGACGGACCAGACTAGATGACCGGGCAGACCGACCGGACCTGTCTCAGGCGTGCGAGCCATTAAGGTTCTGCGTAGTGGGTCGGTCTCACAGAGCGACGTTAGCATTTTCCACCAAACAGAGAGTGGTCAAAAATTTAGCATCTTCCAATTGGGTGCATGAGGTATTGCATCCATTTTCGAATTCACGTGCGGGGCATAGCTGAAGTCAAACTGACCCACTACCAGGTTCTGCTGGGCCAAAATGGTCTTTCTGCAGCCTGTGAGAGGAGCTGAACACACTTGAATGGCAACAAGACACACTTGAGAAGAAAAAGAATCCTGCCAGCTTGCTTTGATCTACATCCATTTAGCTGGATCTGTCCCTTCACGCGAGATTCATACCGATACTAGAGCAGTCCGGCGATGTGACCATCCAAATTTTGCGCAAGTACATTCGAATATATTCGATTCGAACGCCGATTTTAGCACATTCAACTGCCGCCAGGCTGACCCCAATCTGCCATAGCACTCATTTCATGCTCCTTGCACCATAATGACCCGAAGACGTCGGCAATCGAGCCAAACCGAAAATCTCCCAACAGTGCGATCAAACGCTTCTCCATCTTATGCAGGTTGAGGTAATGCCGAAATTGTGATAGCCACGGCCCATCCATACGAGGCTGATCGGGGTCAATCTCCCAGGGATGGAGATACATCACGAGCTTAGCACCCTGCTCCTCAAGCCTTTGCAAAAGTGTCTTAGACGCCGCATATGGGAGGAGACGAAAATAGCCGCCACCCGCTACAGGAACTTGGAAACCCCAGACATTCAGAGTGGAAGGAGGGATCTCCCATATCCTTCCAGCAGCCGTATCGATTTGAACAATTCCATTACTCGTTCTGGCGTTCTCGGATCGTTGGAATCGATCATACATACTAGAATCGTATCTGTAACCTTCTTCAACTAAGATCGATAGTGCACACTGAGATACAGCCGTGATGGAGAAGCTAGGGGCTCGATACCCAAGAACAGGACTCCCCGTCAGGTCTTCTAGGATATATTTTGCTTTTCTTATATCATGGCGAAATTGCTCTGGGGATTGAGTTGTAACCAGTTCGTGTCCATATCCATGCGAGGCAAGCTCGTGCCCCTGCTTCGCCAGCGCTTTAACTAGATCTGGGTATCGTTCAGCCACCCACCCAAGAACAAAAAATGTGGCTTTCGTGTCATGCCGGTCCAACAGTTCTACAAGCTTTCTCGTACTGTTCTCGACCCGACTCTCATACTTGTCCCATTGTTGCCTTCTGGCTTCAGACCAGAATGCCGAAACCTGAAAATGCTCCTCGACATCGAACGAAATGCAATGCATGGGCTTCCCGCCAGCAAAGCTCATCGAGCACCCTCACCACGAAGAATCACTCGTATCGTTTCAATCAAGATGCGCAAGTCCAGGCTGAACGACATGTATTTTACGTAATACAGATCGTACTGCAGCTTTATATGGGAATCTTCTGGTGAAGCTCCGTAACGAAATTGGGTTTGTGCCCAGCCCGTAATCCCAGGCCTGACAGTATGCCGAATATCGTAGTATGGGATCACCCCTCTGAGTTCTTGCACAAACACTGGACGCTCTGGACGAGGGCCCACCATGCTCATTTCGCCTCTGATCACATTCATGAGCTGGGGGATTTCATCAAGCCTCCATTTTCGCAACCACCGACCCACACGCGAGATCCGAGGATCTTTTTCTGAAGTCCACCTGGCCCCTCCCTGCTCAGCGTCGAGAAACATCGAGCGAAATTTCCAAATCGTGTAGGGCTGGGCACGAAGCCCGACACGTACTTGTCGATAGATCACGGGTCCCGGCGAATCAAGCTTGATGAGAATGCCGATCGCCGTCATGAGCGGCAGAGCAACAACAAGTCCTGTGAGAGAAATACAAAGATCCATAGAACGTTTGATCGCCCTCACAACAATCCCCTGTTTGAACTCTCTTGAAAATATGATCGCGCTTGGTTTCAAGTCGTCGATGGGTAGACGTCCGGATTCTTCTTCGTATAGGTGGTGACCATCCCAGATATCGATGCCCATACCCTTCAAATCAAGTAATGTTTGAACGGGCAACACCGAACGCCGGTCTTCCAAACATACCGCAATGGTATCAACGCGGTCTCGCTCAACAATGGAGAGAAGTTGATTAATGCCCCCCACAACCCTTGTTCCAACCAGCTCTTCTCCCACTTGTTCACTGTCCTTAGCGATGAGGCCTACTAGATCCGTGAACATTCTGCTGCGGGAAAGGAGCACCTGGGACAGCCCCTGGGCCAGGGAGCCAACCCCCAAGATCAAGATGCGTCTTCGCAAGCCCGGCACGCGAAAGATCGCCTTGGGGGCATCATCTATCGTAATTGGTACTGTGCCGATAGGCGCGGAACTATCGGAGTTGTTTAGGCTGTGACTCATAAACCCTGCTGCTATAGTTATAGTACGAGTATGGAGCATCCTTCGCTTCAACACTATTGAGAATCACGGCCACGGCTCTTTCTTGCCCAATCATCTTGATTGCGCCGCCTACCACATCGCGGGGAGTAGAACGCGCACGGATGATATGCACTGCGATATCGGCCATGCGCACGATCAGCATGGCCTCTGCAACAGACAGCAACGGCGGGGAATCCAGCACGATATACTCAAACCTCTCGCGAAGACCCTGAATCAGTTCTGATAGTCGATCCACATGCGCGAGTGCGGCGGTTCCGGATGCCTCAATTCCAGCAGGGAGAACCCAGATCCCCAACTGTTCGTGGTACTCAAGGCATTCGTCCAGAGTCTTGTGACCGAGCAAGATCTCAGTCAGTCCCGAAGTTGACTCCATCCCGGTATAGCCACGAACCATCGGCCTCTTCAAATCACAATCTACGAGGACCGTTTTCCTATTGAGGTCTCGAGAAAGCACATACGCCATATTGAGGGCCGTGGAGGTTTTCCCTTCGCCCATAAGCGCACTGGTCATGCAGACAACGATGCTCTTCTGCTTACTCAGAACCAAACCCAGTCTTGTGGCTGCAACCCGATACTGTTCTGCCACTGCGGACCTCGGATACCACATCGCAACCAATTCTGGGCCTATAGCAACCTTTGCTTCGCCAGGAACGGACGACCCTTCCTTTTTTAACCCCGGCAAAGCCAACAGCCGCTCCTGACGGCGAGGCTGCCCTACCGGTGTCTTCCCTGAACCGGGCCAAGCGGATTCAAACTGGGAAATCGCGGCTAGTACAGGAAGCCCTAAGCCAATCTCTATTTCTTCCGCAGACACATATCCTCGCCGCATTATTTCAATACCGAACGCACTTCCAAAGCCTAGAATGCAGCCTATCGCGAGTCCGCCAAACATGATCATGCCCACATTGGGCTTTTCCGGCCATGAAGGCACCCTGGCCTGATCGATGACACGTATTTGCGTTCCACGCTGCTTCTTATCCAAGTCTCCAGCTATGCCCACTGTGAGTTTCTTCTCTAGGAGCGCATGATAGTTCTTCTGTAAATTCTCATAATCTCGTTGTATTGACATGAGTTCTTGTTGATGCACTGCCGTCCCTTCGATTCTCGATTCGTACTTCTTCATATTCGCGGCGATACGGTCTTGCCGAAGGCGTGTAAGCTCCATCTCGCGCAATACATCTCCACGCTGCTTGAGCAACTCATTCTTATACGGATCGACAATCTTGCGCTTTCTACTGCTTCCACCCTCGACCTCAGCTGGCTCCTGTTCTATATACAGCGCGATATAGTCTTCGGTCGTCATTGCCTTCAATTGTTTAAGTTCATTACTGACGCGCGCAACGTCGGGATAGGTCTCTTTGTACATTGACTTAAACCCTGCCATTGTCCGCTCAAGCTCCCTGATCTTCGCCAACCGAGGATCCTTTTCTGCACGCTTGGGACCTACATCACTCATAGGATCTTCATACTCTCTGATAGCCTTATCCACAGAATCCAGACGAAGACTTAGAGTCTTCTCCACTTCCTGCTGAGCTGATAACTCGTTCTCCAACCGATCCATCGCGTGAAGATTTGTATCCATTTGCTCGGGCAACTGACCTAGATGAGCCTGTTTGAATTGTGTAAGAGCCCGTTCTTTGGCTTCCAGATTCATCTTCAATATGTCCAACTCGTGTTGGATAAATTCAGTAGAAGCTGTAGTGATGACCTCACGATTTTGAGTGTATTCTTGGATAAAACGCTCGGCCAATCTCGTCGTCGCTTCCTTTGCAACCGCCGGTTCAGGATCGGCAAAAGATACCCGAAGGAAAGGAGCCTCTTTGAAATCAAATTGTATTAGCGACCTCATGCGCGCGGTCACGGCATCGTCTTTGGCTTCAGTCGCATTTGCCTTTTCGTACCCATACAGATGAAATTCCTGTGCTACTTGCGTTAGAAGCTCCTTCTTGTACAACACCTCTCTCATCAAATTCATACGAGACGATATGACAGCAGCCGGCTTATCCTGTTCCCCACCAGACTCGTCGACGCCTTTGATATACTGTACTTTTTGCATTTCAAAAGTAAGCAAGGTACTTGCGCGATAGCTCTTTGGAAGCCATTGATATACCCCCCACGCAAGTCCAACAGACAGCAGGATGGGCACAATAATCAACCAGCGATGATTTTTTATTACCCTGAGAAAGTCTTCAGGGGTATTCAGGCCGGTAAACACTCCATCTATTCCTTTCTCAAAACTCCAGATCCATCTCCAGGGGAGCTAGTTCCAGTTCCAGTACCCGATGGAGCAGAAATACCCTCGCCAGAACCTTGTGTTCCTGTACTTCCCCATTCACCTATTCTAAAGAATCCCGGGCTCATAAACGCATAGGAAAAAGTCAGCATTACAATCTTTTTTGAGAACTCGTACTCGCTTTGACTATTGGGCGATTGAGCAGTCGAATTCGAGAAATACATCCAATTGTACGTTAAGCTCGCCAATACGGGCCCTATAAGATAGGTGGCCCCAAAGTTCGCTCCGATGGAATCGAATGTCGTGGTGGGTGAGCTCCTGGTACCATGCGAATAGTTTATTCCCACTAGGCCTGTGAGATTAGGCATGATCCCCATTCTTGAATCTATGCCTACCACATGCGCCTTTGTCGGTCCGGATCCGAATGCGTAACTGGGAAATACGGAGTAGATATACCTCATCGACGCCGTGTACGCCCCGGGTGCCATGACTCCCCCTGGATTTAAGCTGCCGGCCAATGCCGGCACATTATCAAACGGGTTCATGAAAGAGCCTGAATCCCTCAGCGCTTCCGAGAAAGAAGTGTAGGTCATTACAGCCGCCGCCGTCGGCCCAAACTGCGATTTCACAGATTGTCCGGGAATTGATGACCCTACAGGAGGGGTAAGAATCCCACCGCCCGCCAGGGAGGTGGTTAATTCCTGTGTCCACCGCCTGTGCCAGTTCAACGTTTCTGAAAAGGTCGTAAAAGTTCCTTGCCCACTACCGCCGCTGCTTTGCTCTTGAATAAAGTGAGACATTGTGGCACTCGCTCCCACTGTATCTCTCTCAGTAACCCGTGTGCTAATCGAGGTCGTTCCTGTGTGGCTAGTCGTATCGAACAGTAGATTGTTTACGCCTCCTGATTGATTGCCGAAAGTTAGCTGGGTGTAGTCATATGATCCGCTCAGCGTCGTGGTGGGTGTGAGCTGATACCCCCCTACTACCCCTATGGTGAACCGGTTTGCATCTGTCCGATTCGTTACTAAACCACTATTAAGTGCTCCACCTGCGCCAATGCCTGGGCCTGCGCCTGCAGTAGCTACTGTAAAGCCGGAGATGGCAGGCGTGGATTGATATGTACCCCGCACGCTTAAAAGCGAAATACGCTGGGACACTTTGGCGGCGGCATTTTTTAAGTCCAACATGCCAGCGGCGTTATATCCCGTAAAATCAAGATCGGGATTGTTGATGTATCTGGTAACTAATCCCCCCCCGGAAAGGCTGCCGCGCACGAGCGAGCCTGTGTGCGCCATCATGATCTGAGGGGTCACCGTGGTGATAAAATCCTCTGGCTTGCTGCCTGGTGCCAAGAGAGACTTTGGGGTAAAGAAAACGTTCGAGTCATATCTTTCCGACACCGAAAGAGCTGGAATGATGGTCGTCTGTGCTAATACAAGGGTGCTCAATACCCACTGGGCTATAAGGAGAGTGAGTAAAGCAACGGCGCCTTGTCTCCCCAGGGTGACGTCATGGTACCACAATGACGTCACCAGCTTTCAGGATGATATTGGATTCCAGATTTTTTCCTCGCACAATGTCTTGATAGGGCACGGGAATCATCACTTGCTTGGTTTCTCCCTGCCCATTCTTGACGTTGCGAAGAACATGGACATTATTACGGGAGGCGAAGACCGTAAAACCGCCCGCATAGGATATTCCCTGTAGTACACTGGTAAACGACTTGAGAACAATCTTACCGGGCTTTCCGACTTCACCGACTGCAAAGACATGGTAACTATTGATCTCTTTGACTTGAACTGACACAGTCGGGGTCGACATGAATTCGACCAGTTTATCAGCCACGTGCTTCGAGAGGGCCTCAGCGGTGAGGCCGGCAGCCGTAATGTCCCCCAGAAGGGGCAACGAAATCTTCCCGTCTGGCCTGACGATGACTTCCTTGGATAATTCCTGATTGCGCCAAACTGTCACAATCAAGACATCTTCTGGGCCGATAAGGAACTCCGCCGGGGGCGCAGCTAGCCCCCGGTACTGCACATCCTGTTGAAGGCAGCCTCCTGCCCAAACTTGCATGGCCATCAGGAATGCGGCAACGAGAACATGGCCACCCAACTTACGGATCTTTCGCCTCATCGTTGTCTTGCCTCTCCCAAACATCTCAGCTTATTTCTTAGCCCATTGTGGTCATTGGTATTGCAGTATTCGAAATTAAGCTCGGCCCCCGCTAGCGACTGGGCAATACCACCATCGTTTCAGACGGGACGACGATCTGATCCCCAGGTTTCAATTCCATATTTTGGCTTGATCCGTCTCGGACCACAATGTCGTCGTAGCTTGCCCTAAGCTTCGTCAAACCTTCGTGACCGCCATCTTTCGAAAAACGGAAGATTACGATCTTGTTTCTTGCAGCCATAGCCGTAAATCCACCCGCCACGGTAATTCCTTGCAAGAGGGTTGTTTTACTCTTCAAGGGATACTTCCCAGGTTTATTGACTTCTCCAAGTACGTATATTTGGTAGCTGTTGACCTCTTTTATCATGATGGATACTGTGGGATTTTCCATATACACTCTGAGCCCAGCAGAGATCTCATCTGTCAACTGGACTGGAGTTTTCGCAACTGCAGAAATATCTCCCAACAGTGGGAGAGAGATTCTTCCATCCGGCCTTACTTGTACCTGCTTGGAGAGATCCGCGTTCTTCCACACCGTAATTTCCAGGATATCTTCAGGACCGATAATATAGTCCGGTGTAACTGTCAAGAGAGCTTTGTCTGCTGCACCCGAATCTGTTTTCGATGAAACAGAGAGCGGCCTCTTAGTATCCACACCCTCCGCAATAGCTGAAGCGGATGCCATCAAGATACCTAACCCAACTCCAAGAATCAAAGCCAAAGACTTGATGAATCGCATGTCCTGTACTCCTGCTGCATCTAGAGCTGTAGAAGATAAGCTACCGCCCTTTAGAGGTTATACCTCTTAGACGATACCGTAGAAATACATTTGACTCTCAACTTATACAGCTTCTGAAAACCGTTCTACATCAGAAAGCTTTAATACTGCTCGGCTCTGATAAGAAAGGGCCCGCAATAACACGACGACTCGTTCTTTCCCAGACAGGCAAGAATCGAACACTCCCTCGACACCAGCTAAAGGTCCGTGACAAATACGAACAACTTCTCCGTGTGTTAGTCTTGGTAGAGAAAGCACCTCTTGCTGGCTCAATCTTCCACGGATCTCGTCGAGTAGACCTACTTCAACTTCTGCTGGAGATTGACCGAATCTAACGATCTTCCGTACACCTCTGCAATAGGAAACCGTTCTATATTGTTGGTCGTAGTCAAAGCTCGCAAAGAAGTATCCAGGAAAGAGGCCTGTACGACGCACGCATCGTCTTCCCTTAAAGCTTAAGCATTCATTAATTTCCGGGTAATAGGTCTCAATACCCGCTTGTTCTAACAGAGAAGCAGAGGTCTGCTCCTGTCGAGGTTTCGCCATTACTGCATACCACTTTTGCATTTCCCGTCTTCCTTTGCCTGGCCCTGAAACCACTACCCTACCCCAAATCGTACTCTTTGATGATTTTCTGCATATCTGCCCTAACTACGGAACAATGGCACTTCCTGTTTTAGCATGGGTAGAGATCGAACCCTCGACAGTAGAAGTGATCGTCGTCTTGAAGTATTCGATGTTCCGGAAGCCGCAAGCCATGCTCGCCGCAAACCACGCGGGAAATTCTCGCATACAGGTATGTCTGGAAGTGATGACCGTCCAGATGCCGCCAGGTTTTTCCTCGTCCTGGTTGTAAGGCGGCAGTGTTTTTGCCCACCGCAGGCACGTCCACGTTACGGTCTCCGCATGCTCCGATTACAAGTCCACACTTTACCCTTTGACGCAGGGTCATGTGACTCACGGTCCATGGCGACTGCAGACCCAGCAGGGACTGAGAGAACGCGGTGTCTTCATGGTCGGTCCCTCCTTGGCCGACCATACTACGCTGTCATCCTACTCAGAAGAATCCGGAAGCGCTCCTAAGCAATAACCATCCGGCCTTCCCTCACCTGAATTACTTCAAAACATGAATTTGAGCCCCACTAAATAAGGCCTATTTCCATTGCCAAAAGGAACGCGCCTTGCCCATCGAACTTCGGCGAGCGTGGGTGTTTCCGCAAAGGTTACTGGTGTCGGTACATAAACCTTCATTACTTGATCAATATCCGGAGCCTGATCCATCAAGACCAACATCCCTCCACTGCTGATGTTCAGAGAGAGCGCTTTCCCATTTTGGGTCGACGCACCTGGACCTTCTATGGGTGTCGTCATCTCATACGGTATCGGCCTCAGCAAAGCCACCCGCTCAGTATGACTTTTCTGACTATCTGTCATCCGCCACTCCCACTCTGTCTGTGCCACGTCGCGCCTCCTCTGTATGGGGGATATCTCCGTCCTCGCTTCCATGATTGCTCAGAGTTTTCTGTTGTGGGTAGCATTCCTTCTTCTGTCTCAAAGCAGTGCGCTCAAAAAGGAAGCCCGTTTACTCCTATTCCTTTTCTAATTCAGTTGTCTCGACTATAGGCGAGGTGAACAAGAGGAACAATACCGACGATGTAGGCCTCGTTTCTCCAAAGGTGGGTGTTGACTCCCCCAAAAGGGTTAGGTACTATTTCCACTTTAAAGATACGTTCCCCATATTTCCATGCTACTCTAGCAGAACATATTGGATTGTCTAGGATTGTTCTTGTCACCACATCGATAGTGGCTTCCCAATCCATGAGTGATTCATCACCCTCTGTAGACCCAACCGACACTCTCGCCGATCAACGCGTGGGCTCAGGGATTGTCGTTCTCTCGGCTTCCATGCAACTCCTCCATATGAATCGTCATGCCTCAGAGCTGTCAAAACAGATTAACGCGGCAGAACATAGTGGAGGGAGTCTGAAGGCTGCACATGGAGTTCTACCGACTGCGCTCACAGAACTCTGCGGAGAAATCATCAAGGCTCTTCACGTTCGCACTGAAGCAAAAGACTGGGAGCAATTCGAGATTAAACGTGTGGCAGGTAACCCCGAAAAACCCATCCTGTTGCGAGGGTTCGGCCTACCGGATCGAGGGGGAGTCCAGTATGCGAGACTTGTGGTTACATTGGAAGAGTTAGCACGGCGACAGCAGCTTAATACCGACCAAGCCAAGGAAAAGTTTCAATTAACCAATCGCGAACAATCCGTCATTGAGCACCTGGCAAAGGGATGGACCAACAAAGAAATCGCAAATGCCCTTCAGATTACCGAACAGACCGTGAAAGAACATATCAAACACATCATGAGAAAAACCAATTCCACCACCAGGACAGGAATCCTCGTCCACATCTTCAATTCGTAATCTGCCACAGTATTCGTGTTAAAAATACCATGGTGCGTTATTCTCAGCACAGGGACTGTTCTGTGAAAGCAATAGTGTGTTTTATAATCAATGACTTGTGTGGAAAGTAGCTGGCCTACTGATTGCACTAGGTACTAGTAAACCTGAATTGAGTCCTGAGAGATTATGAGCAAGATTAAGCAAGACGAACTCCGAGGTAAAGCATGAAGGGCCTTCGTTTACTCTTGGTAAGTGTTCTGGTTGCGGTGTCTGGGATCCAGGCTGGTCAATCAGCACAAGCAGCCGCAATAGACAACGGAAGCTTCATGAGCCTTTGGAGTAGCTACTCCCACTGCCAAGCCACCACCGATATCGACCAGCTGAGAGAGGACGCGTTGACCCTGACAAACGCTGTCAATCGTTCGGTCACCCAGGAGGGCTTTGTTCTCCCTCTACCAGGCAAACTTGAACAGATTGTGTCAACTCCTGCAGCCCGATTTGCGGTGGACATAAAAGCGATGGCTGCAGCGTGTTCTTTGCGGGCCGGCTCCGCTGCTGTAGAGGCAGGAAAACCTGACGTTGCCAAAGATCTCCTCCGGACAATCCTCAACTACCAGCCTCAATCCGAGTATGCCTACTACACCCTGCAGGCCAAAGCTTTGCTTTCGGAGCTCGAGACGAACGCCATTGAGGTTACACTAAACCTCCCATAAGAGCCTGACTGCTCTCTGTCATCCTCAGGGTGAACGCATCCCTATCAAACTGTTCGTGAGCCATTACGCATTACGACACGTGTGACTGCCCTTCTTTGGCTAACGATACAAACAGCCGGTCGTAGGCCTTCGCTGAACGAGCCCAGGACACGTCCGTAAACATCCCTGCTTGAACTAGTTGACCCCACATCGATCGATCCTGATATGCCGCCACTGCTTGGCGCAATACAGACAGAAGGGCGTCTGTCGTGTCCTCTTCAACTTGAAACCCAGTTGCCTGTCCCGCCTGCCGCGCCGATGCGGTCAGCGGCAGGACCGTATCTGCCAACCCACCGGTTTTTCTCACTACAGGAACTGTCCCATAGCGGAGGCTGTAAAGCTGGCTCAGGCCACATGGTTCGTACCGCGATGGCATCACAAAGATATCTGCTCCGCCTTCGATACGATGGGCGAGTCCTTCATCGAAACCGATACGAAGCCCCATGCGATGCGGATAGCGCGACTGAAGGATCTTAAACTTGGCTTCGAGTTCCGGCTCGCCAGTTCCCAGCATCACCAGTTGCAGATCCATCGCCATCAGTTGTGGAATAATGGCCGCTACAAGATCTAAGCCCTTCTGCGAAGTCAGACGGGCAATAGCGCCAAGAAGCGGAACCGATGTTTCCGGCAATTGAAACTCTCGTTGAAGCGCCTGCTTACACACCAATTTCCCTGAACGGTCAATGACTGAGTAGTTAGCTGGCAGATAGGAATCGGTTTCCGGATTCCATCGATCGATATCAATACCGTTCAGAATGCCCAGAAGACGGTCCGCGCGGTTGCGCAGTACGCCCTCAAGCCCAAAACCGAATTCGGGTGTGAGGATTTCTCGCGCGTAGGTTGGGCTGACCGTCGTCAAATAATCAGCAAACACCATTCCTCCCTTGAGCAAATTCACCATGCCATAGTACTCAAGGCCCACAGGAGCAAACAGCGATTGGGGCAGACCCGTTTTCTCGAACTGCTCCCCAGGGAAAAGGCCTTGATAGCCCACATTGTGCAACGTCAGTACGGTGCGCGCTCCTCGTACTTCTGGCCGATCTCGATCAACGGTATTGAGATAGACCGCACACAATGCTGTTTGCCAATCATGCAGATGGAGGATATCGGTATTCCACCGACATCCGGTTCGGAGATAGGCCATCACTTCTATTGTCGCGCGGCAGAAAAATGAGAATCGGTCGAGATTATCGGTATAATCGACGCCGTGATCTTGGTACAGCCCCGGACGGTCGAAGAAGGCGTCGTTCCGAATTGTCCACACCCGTACTCGGCAATCACCTTTGCCGACCGGGATAACGTCTTCTTCAATCGACGTATCTACAAGCCCGTGAGGGGTTGTGACTTGAAGTTGACAGACGGAATGGAAGGATTGGCCTGACTCACTCAGACAACCATAGTGTGGGAGCAGGAGGATGACATCATGGCCAAGCTTCGCCAACTCAAAAGGCAGCACGCCAGCGACGTCAGCGAGCCCACCGGTCTTGGCATAGGGAACCGCTTCGGAGGAGACCATAAGCAGATTGAGCGGATGCTGGGTCACGGAAGGCCTACAAAACGCATCATATTTATGGAGCAGCCGGCGCTTCAAACCTGGAGCGAAACTTGTCTTCGTGTTGCCAACTGCGCCCTAACTCATGCAGTTTCGCTGCGGCCAGCGCTTCGCGATAGACCAGCCGTTCTTCAAAAAACACCACCAACCACCCGCGATCCGGGTAAGCCAGAAAGAGTCCTTCACCGGCCTCAATACGGATCTCCCACCCTCGCGGCGGTTCACCGCTCGCCAACCTCGATCGTGGAATCAACTCGCCGTCTTTCATGCCGAAGAACTGCATGAACTCGGTACGCTGATAGGTCGGCATCCCCCAGGTCCCGACAAACGCGCGAGGGGTCAACTGATTGAGGACTAACTCGTTGTTTCGCACGTGGCGCTCTTGTTCTTCCAATGGAGGCATCTCGCTGCAACTGAGAACCGACCCGGCCGCGGCCACAACAAACACACCAGCACACCCAGCGCGCCTCAGAAAATCAAAGCCCCGGAATCGCTGTGCACCCCACCGGGTCGATCTGAATATCCCCGCGATTATCCTCACAATAGGCGTCGGCTCCTTGGCTCAACAGGTTTCACAGGCTGACAGACATCGCACTGACAGAGCCGTCGAAGAAGGGCATAGGAGTAAATACCCGTGTCGTGGCCATCGCTCCAAGAGAATTGCAGGGCGTAACGTCCGACCGGCTGCACATCCTGCAACATGACCAAGAGAGGCACATCGTCCGGCTGCAAACGCCGTGCGCCAGACCATTCGTCCACGCAGGCTGCGCAGGGACATTGCTGGCGGAGATACCTCACGGGATAGAGCGCCTTGTGCCCGTCGTTCCATTCGATACCCAACACACCCTTCTCAATCCAGGCCATGTCTTTCGGTTCAAGCAGGGTCTCTGTCATGATCAGGAATTGCCTTTCACAACCGGCACGCGTGTCATCTTCACGATGGTTACGACAGAAATTTCACAGAAGGCAGTTGTCTGCCTGCCACAACAGTGACATACCCTTCAATCGCATTTTCCACCTCGCGCCGCACTTGTCCGGCAGCCTTCAGACGATCGACCACCGCAGGCGAAAACCTCAACGCCTGTTGAAGAAACGCCAGGCTCCCTCGTGAGAGCGGCAAACAGCGGAAGGCCTGGCGCGCAGCACAGGCTGAACAGACCAGGCCTCCGGACAGAGGCGAGAACTGCGGTTCTCCCTTCAACCGGCCCTTGCCACAGGCCGCACAATGATCGGTCTGAGGACGAAACCCGATAAGGCCCAGCAAGCGAATCTGAAACAACAGCGCCGTCAACGCCGGGTCCTGGCTCGTGACTAATGCGTGCAAGCCCAGTTCCAGCGTCTCGAAGAGCTGCGGGTCCGGGTCCCCGTCCGGCGTCACAGCACCCACCACATTGACCATCCGCGCGGCAGCGGTCATCAGCATCAAGTCTTCGCGAAACTGTATGAACGATTCAACCAGATCGACTTGAGACACTCGATAGAGCGGATCGCCTGGCTTTTCGAATAGGTTTAGATGGCAGATGGTGAGCGGTTCGAGCGATGCGCCGAGGCGACTCTTCATCCGACGAGCCCCCCGCGCCACACCGCGAATCTTTCCCATCTTCTTCGTATAGAAGGTTACGATACGATCCGCATCGCCCCACTTTCGACTTTTCAGCGTGATGGCCGCGGTTTTGATCAGCGGCATGGAGGAAATCCATGAGACCTGAATCGTAAACCGTGAAAGATTTCTGAGGAAGAGCACTCGGCAGTCCTGCGTTTCACGTTTCACGCCTCACGTTTTATGGGTCTTATTAGCGAAGGTATTCCATGAACAGCGTGGCCAGGGAGAGATAGATAGTAATGCCCGTGATGTCATTGGCCGTCGTCACAAAGGGCCCGGCCGCAACGGCAGGATCTATCTTCATCCGCTTCAGCATGATGGGCATGAACGTCGCCATACTGGTTGAGACCATGAACGCGATAATCAGCGAGAGTCCCACGACCATGCCCAGAAACTCTTGATGCCAAATCCAGCCGACAAGCGTGAGAATCACGCCGCAGGCGAGCCCCATCAAGAGTCCGACTTTGATTTCCCTGAAAAACACGCTGCGCACATCCGTCAGCTCGATCAGCCCTGTCGCCAATCCTCGAATAATGAGGGTCGAGGACTGCAGACCCACATTTCCACCCATAGCCGCGATGACCGGAATAAAACTGACGATGGCTACCACTTCCTGAATCGTGTACCGGAATTCCCACAGAATCGCGCCCGACAACAGACTGCCGACGAGATTCGTAAAGAGCCACGGAAGCCGGTGTTTTGCCGACGCCACGCTGGAGGATTTCGACACCGAGTCCTCTTCGATCGCGCCGGCCATCTTGAGCATATCTTCAGTCGCTTCTTCACGGATCACGTCCACGACATCGTCAACCGTGATAATGCCGACCAAGCGGTTATCATTGTCGATGACCGGGATCGCGAGCAAGTTGTAACTCGCCACCTGACGGGCGACTTCTTCCTGGTCCATGTCGACCGTCACGCTGATCACGTCGCGCGTGGCGATATTTTTCAGCGGCGTCGCGGGAGGAACCGTCAGCAGCTGCCGCAAAGAGAGCACCCCGACCAAGCGCTCATCCTTGTCGGTCACATAAATATAGAACACCATTTCCGCATCCGTCGCCAGCTGGAGACGTCGGATGGCGTCTTGCGCCGTCGCATCTTCCGAGAGCGCAAAAAACTCCGTCGTCATGATGCCGCCGGCCGTATCTTTCGGATACTTCAGTAGGTCGGCGACTTCCGTGGAGTCCTCCGCCCGCATCAGCGAGAGAATCTCTTTGGCCCGTTCTTCCGGGAGAACCCCAAGGAGGTAGGCCACGTCGTCAGGGCCGAGATCTTTAATCAACCAAGCGATATCCGAGTGCAGCAGGTCCGCCAGCACCTGATTGATACTGTCGCTGTCGAGCTCGCTCAACACTTGGCCGCGCTTCGACTCGCCTCGCACCAGCTCGAAGATTTCCCGCTTTTCTTTGGGGGACGAAAGATGCATGATCACCTGCGCAACGTCGGCCTGATGCATCCGGCCGAGCATTTTCGCAAGATTGGTGATTGCACCCCGATGCAACAGCCGTTGTACCGACAACAGCACGATGTCGGATTTTGCTCGGCCGCGATCAGTCTGGTCACGCAACGCGTCGCGGAGGAGATCTTTATCCCCTGGACGAGGGCGTGGATCCACCGGGTTCGATTCTGTCATACGTTCCGTCGGCTGCATCACGATCCCGCTAGTAACCTAATTCGATGAGGGCGTGCTCATCTTCTCGCCACGCTTCCCGCACTTTCACCCACAGCTGCAGAAACACTTTCATCCCGAAAATCTGTTCCATATCGCGCCGTGCATCGGTCCCCACCGCCTTGAGTCTTTCTCCGTGCTTCCCAATCACGATTGCCTTATGTGACTCTCGCTCGACCAGCACCGTCGCGCTGATACGAGCCAGTTTCCCCTCTTCGACAAATTCGTCGATCTCAACGGCAACCGAGTAGGGCACTTCTTCATACGTCTGCAGCAACAGCTTCTCGCGAATCATCTCTGCCGCCAAGGTCCGCATGGACTGATCAGTGACGGTGTCCGCATCATACGCCGCATCCCCTTCCGAAAGATGGGCCACGGTCACGGACAGCAATCGATCGACATTATCGCCGGTTTCAGCCGATACCGGCACCACCTCCGTCCAACCGAATAACCTGGCGTACGTTTCCATCACGGGCAGCAACTTGAGCTTATTGACCAAATCCACCTTGTTCAATACGAGAATGACCGGGCGCGGACGCTTCCTGACCGCCCCCTTTACATGATCGAGGACCAAGAGATCGCCGGGACCTGGCGCACTTGTCGTGTCCATCAACACGTACAAGATGTCCGCCTCCTCCAGCGTGTCCACCGCGGTGCGGACCATGCGACGATTGAGTAGATGTTGCGGCTTGTGCAAACCAGGCGTATCGAGCAAGGCGATCTGCGCACCCGGTGCATGCACGACCCCCAGAATTCTCGTCCTCGTCGTTTGCGGCTTGTCCGAGACGATCGCAATCTTCTGCTCCAGCAATCGATTAAGCAATGTCGACTTGCCCACGTTGGGTCGTCCGATGATCGCCACAGTGCCAAACCTCATGGTGCTACGGACGTGGCCGCTCCTGTGATGGCGAGGGAACCAATTGATATACCGTTTCACCTTTGCGAACGTAGCCAAGCTGCTCTCGCGCCAGCTGTTCGATTTTCGCGGGATCATGTTCCAGACGATCGATGTTTCCCCGAAGCGTGCGGGTCGTCCGTTGTAATTCATGCAGGTCCACGTCCAGCTGTTGGGCCTGCTCGCGCATGGAGAAGTAGCGCGGGAGACCCATGTCGCCAAAGACCAAGACGATCAGCAGCAGCAGGCACACGGCGACTCCAAGATAGTGCGCGCTCGTCACCATGCGACGCTGCCAGTCGAGCCACTGCCGTCCTCGATTCTGCTTAATGATCATCGTGACTCGCTCGTTGTCAGCATCGCCCCGGCACCGCCTCACGACCCCGATAGACTGCGTTCGAACCCAGCTCTTCTTCGATCCGAAGCAACTGATTGTACTTGGCCACTCGATCCGTTCTGGATAGCGATCCGGTCTTGATGAGCCCGCTATTGGTCGCGACCGCCACATCCGCAATCGTCGTATCCTCCGTTTCTCCGGATCGATGCGAAATGATCGCCGTGTAGCCGGACCGTTTCGCCAACTCAATCGCCTCCAGCGTTTCCGTCAACGTGCCAATCTGGTTGAGCTTGATCAGAATGGAATTCGCAATCCCTTCCTTGATCCCTTTGGCAAAGATTTCCACATTGGTCACGAAGATATCGTCTCCGACCAATTGAACCCGGTTGCCCAACTTCTCCGTCATCAGCTTCCAGCCCTTCCAATCCAACTCGCTCAGCCCATCCTCGATGGAGAGAATCGGATATCGATCCACGAGCTTCCCATAGTAACTGATCATCTCCTCGGAGGAGCGCTCGGGAGTCTTTTCAGCTTCAAGGAGGTACCGGCCCTTTTCGTAGAGCTCGCTGGCCGCACAGTCCAATGCGAGGGCGATATCGCGCCCCGGTTTGTAGCCGGCCTCCTCGATCGCCTGCATGATCAGGCTGAGCGCCTCTTCATTCGATTGGAGGTCCGGCGCAAATCCGCCTTCGTCACCGACCGCCGTGTTCAGCCCTTTTTTCTTCAACAACGACTTGAGTGTGTGAAACACTTCCGTCGCCATCCGGAACGCCTCGCTGAAACATGTCGCACCCACCGGCATGATCAGGAACTCTTGTAAATCCAATCGATTGTCGGCATGGGCTCCGCCGTTGATGATGTTCATAAGCGGCACCGGCAGCACCCGCGCATTTGTCCCACCAAGATATCGGTAGAGGGGCTGGCCTGTTTCAGCCGCCGCCGCCTTGGCCACGGCCAGCGATACACCGAGAATGGCGTTGGCGCCGAGCTTGCCCTTTGTTTTCGTACCATCCAACGCGATCATCATCTGGTCGATGCCGACTTGGTCGAGCGCTTCCTTCCCTAACAGCTCCGGCGCGATGATCTTGCTGATATTGGCCACGGCCTTCGAGACGCCTTTTCCCATCCAACGCTTCTTATCACCATCGCGCAATTCGATCGCTTCCTTCTCGCCGGTGGAAGCCCCGGAAGGCACCGCCGCCCGCCCATGAGCCCCACTCTCCAGCGTGACCTCCGCCTCGATCGTCGGATTCCCCCGTGAATCTAATATCTGCCGGCCTTTGATCTCTCGAATCGCGCTCATGCTTCCCCCTCAGGCTGCTGAAAAGACCACTACCCCACCCGCCCAACCCCGGCGCGCCAAGATGCGCCTTTTCCCGATTTTCGTTCTCGGCTCAAGAAAATCCTCAACGGGGACCCGGCCGCCTCACCGACTCGGCGGCGCGCACAGACGTGGTGCTCCTTATTCGTCGCACCGTGCGCCCCAGAGGGTACGCCTCCGGTTTTCTCTCCCCTGCGGCCTCGTTGGCCGCCTTTTTGAGCAACCTGCCTGACCCTTGTCACATCTTCACCGCTTTATCCCAGTTTCTTTCTCAATAACTCATTCACCTTCCCAGGATTCGCTTTCCCGCCGCTCGCTTTCATCACCTGCCCAACTAGGAATCCCAGCACTTGCTGCTTGCCCTCTTTGAACTGCGCCACCTGCGTCGGATTCTTCGCGAGGACTTCGCCGATGATCGTATCGAGCGCCCCTTCGTCGGATACTTGATTGAGCCCCTTTTCTTGAACAATCTGTTCCGGAGTCTTCCCGCTGCTGTAGACTTCCGGAAAGATCTCGCGCGCAACTTTCAAACTGACCGTGTCTTTGTCGACCATCCGTAGCAGACTGACAAGTCGCTCAGGCGAGACCGGGGAGTCACTCGCATCGGTTCCTGAGTTCTTCAACTCCCTGGTGAGTTCGCCCATCACCCAATTGCTCACCGTCTTGGGTTGGTTGAATAATTTCACACAGGATTCGAAGTAGTCGGCCACTGCCTTCGACGCTGTCAGCACGCCGGCATCGTATTCGGACAACGCAAACTCGCAGACAAATCGCTGCAGTCTGGCCGCAGGCAATTCAGTGACGTGTTTGCGGCAACCCTCGACCCATCCCTTCTCCAACTTGAGCGGCACCAGATCGGGATCGGGAAAGTAGCGATAGTCGTGTGCCTCCTCTTTAGAGCGCATCACCACCGTCTCGCCGCGATCGAGGTTCCAGAGACGGGTCTCCTGATTGATCCTGCCGCCCTCGTTCAACACCTTCGTCTGACGCTTGACCTCGTATTCGATGGCATCCTTGACGAACTTGAACGAATTGATGTTCTTGAGTTCGACCTTTGTACCAAACTCCTTCTGCCCCAACGGACGCAGCGAGAGATTCGGCTCGCAACGGAAACTCCCTTCATCCATATTGCCGTCGCAAACCTCGAGATACATCAGCACATCCCGGAGGCCCTTCAAATAGGCCACAACTTCATCGGCCGACCTCAGGTCCGGCTCCGTCACAATTTCCAGTAGCGGTGTTCCCGCCCGATTCAAATCGACGCGGCTCCCGTTGGTGCCGGCAACGTGGACACTCTTTCCCGCATCTTCTTCCAGGTGGGCGCGACGGATTCGGACGCGTTTTTTGCCTTCACCCGCCGCAATCTCGATCCAGCCATGCTCACAGATCGGCGCTTCATATTGCGAAATCTGATAGCCCTTGGGCAGATCCGGATAGAAGTAGTTCTTGCGGGCAAAGAGATTGTTCGCCGCAATCGTGCAATTCAGAGCCAGCCCCGCACGCACCGCCATCTCCACTGCCGCCTGATTGATCACCGGCAACGTGCCGGGGAGCCCCAAACACAAAGGACAGGTCTGGCTATTGGCCGTGAGCCCGAACATCGTCCCGCAGCCGCAAAACAGCTTGGACTTCGTCCGCAGCTGCGCATGCACTTCCACACCGATGACGACTTCGTAAATCATCAATTAGCCGCGGTCCTCTCCACGCAGCCGATCACGCTCGCGTTGCATCGCTTCACGACCGGCGTCAAACGCCTCACGCAGGACCGCCTTCTTCGAGTCCACAAATTCCTTCCCTTCCTCCACGACCTCTTCGAACGTTTGGCCTGCGCAACCTGCCAAATCCCGCAAATTGCCTTCTGCGCGACGGGCATAGCCACGCAACTGTTCGCGCGACTCGCGTCCCGTCTGCGGGGCAAGCAACAATGCCGCCACCGCGCCCAGCGCCGCGCCGCTCAAGAATGCGAGTAACACCCCTGCTGATGAGGACCCTCGATCATCTGCCATTGTGATTCCCTCCTTCTTCTCGGAACCGTTCCTTCACGACTTTGGTTGCAGCTTTTAGTCCGGCAACCACACTCGCCACATTGGTCAACATCGATCCGCTCGATCCCTTCACAACTTCGTGGACTTGCTGTACCGATTCCCCCACTTCTCCGACCGCATGCAGCAGAACGGCCGCATGTTCGACTCCGGTGCGGGCTTGCTCGGTCAGATTGTTCACGTTGTGACTCATCGCCCGAAGTTCGCCGATCAGCGGCGGCAGGTCGTTGTTCATTTTAGCCAGAAGCTGTTCGGACTCCGCGACGGTCTTTCGAACCTGAATCAGCACAGGCACGATATAGCCCACCAGCAACGCAAACGCGGCAGCCACAAGAATCACAGCCACTTCGATGATCGTCATAGTTCCTCCGTTAGACGATAGGCGTCAGGCGTGAGGGGATATGAAGCTTCTAGTTTCCAACTCGCCTAACCCCTAACGCTCCACGCCTCACGTTTCACCGTATATTCGGCTTCTTCGCCCGCCATTGCGTACTCTGTTCATAAGCATAGGCCGCTCGCAAGAGCGTCTCCTCTTCGAACGGACGACCAATCAGCTGCAACCCGATGGGAAGTCCGTCCCGACTGAATCCACAAGGTATTGAAATCGCCGGCACACCGGCAAGGTTCGCCGAAATGGTGAAAATGTCCGACAAATACATCTGGAGCGGGTCGTCGCCCTTCGCCCCAAACTTGAATGCCGGTGTGGGTGTCACGGGCGTCACGATAAGATCGACATCCTGAAATGCCGCCTCGAAATCTTGGCGAACCAAGGTTCGCACCGCCTGTGCCTTGCCATAATAGGCGTCGTAATACCCAGCGCTGAGGACATAGGTCCCCAGCATAATCCGCCGCTTCACTTCCGGCCCGAACCCTTCCTGCCGCGTTTTCATATACAGCGAAAGCAAGTCTTTGGTCTCTTTGGCACGCAACCCGAATTTCACCCCGTCATACCGGGCTAGATTCGAACTGGCTTCGGCCGTGGCGATCACATAGTAGATGGCTATCGCCGCGTCTGTCCTCGGCAACTGAATTTCCTTGACCTCCCCACCGAGCGCTTTCAGTTCCTGGATCGCGGCCCGCACAGCCTGCTCCACTTCCGGATCCAGCCCCTCCGCAAAAAACTCGACAGGGACGCCGACCTTCAGTTTTTTGAGATCTTTCTTCTTAAGCGCCTTCAGATAATCCGCCACCGGAATATCGGCCGATGTCGAATCTAACGGATCGTGGCCGGCAATGGCTCCAAGGAGGAAGGCGGCATCCCTCACATCTTTTGTAATCGGCCCGATTTGATCGAGCGAGGAGGCAAAGGCGATCAACCCATACCGAGAGACCCGCCCATAGGTCGGCTTGAGACCCACCACCCCACAGAAGGCAGCAGGTTGGCGGATCGACCCGCCGGTATCCGATCCCAACGCTGCGGCGCACTCGTCGGCCGCTACGGCCGCTGCTGATCCCCCGCTGGATCCACCCGGCACACACTGCACATTCCAGGGATTGCGGCTGGGTCCAACAGCTGAATTCTCAGTTGATGAGCCCATTGCAAATTCATCGAGGTTTGTCTTCCCAAGCAACAAATATCCCTGTGCACGCAGCTTGGCGATCGCCGTCGCATCGTATGGCGGAACGAAGTTCTCGAGCATACGGGACGCACAGGTTGTGAGCACCCCCTCGGTACAAATATTGTCTTTGATTGCCAGCGGCATACCCATCATCGGCGACGTCTTGCGCCATCCTTTCAAGGAGGCATCGAGCGCCCCGGCTTGCGCAACCGCCGCGTCTTTGACCTGTGTGATGTAGGCCTTTACCTTGGACTCCACCTGGCCGATCCGCAATCCATAGGCACGCACAATCTCTGCAGCCGTGACTTCACCGGCCGTGAAATTTTCATGGAGCTCGTAGAGCGAGAGCTTGTGAAGCGACATCAGCGTTTCGTCTTTCCGCCAACAATCCTGTTCTTCCCGTCGACTTGGATGATCTTGGGAGCATGCCGCTTGATTTCCTCATCCGAGTAATATTCGTAGCAGAAGATGATAATCTGATCTCGAACTGCGCCTTTCCGCGCCGTCGGACCATTGAGGATGATGTCACCCGCGCCCCGTTTGCCGGCCACGGCATAGGTCATGAACCGCTCGCCGTTATTCAGGTTGGAACAGATGATCGCTTCATAGGGCAAAATTCCCGCGGCTTCCATCAGGTCCTCATCGATCGTCAGACTGCCTTCGTAGTCGAGGCAGGACTCTGTCACCGTGGCCCGATGAATTTTCGACCGCAACATTTGCCTGAACATTCGAACCTCGTTTAATGGGGTTGTCGATCTTCTATAATTTTGGGAACCACGAAGAACCCGTCGGCCGACTCCGGCGCATTCGCCATCGCGCGCTCGACGGACAGAGATGGCCGCGCGTCATCGGGACGAAACACATTGACTTGCCCCAGCACCGTCGCCGTCGGCTCGACGCCTGTGGTGTCATACTGTTTCAATGTCTCCACATGTGTCAGGATCTGGCTCAACTGTTTCGCAAATGCCGTCTGCTCACTCTCCGTCAACTCCAGCCGGGCCAACTTCGCAACCTTCTCAACTTCCTGTTTCGTAATTTCCATGTTTCCCCGCTTCTCCCCAATATGAGGTGCGAAGGTAGGGTCCCCTATTGCGCGCATTCAACGAGGGCCTTCCGAGGCCGCGCGTTGAGCGAGCATGGGGACCCACCTTTGCATCTCATTCCACTGTCACGCTCTTGGCCAAGTTCCTCGGTTGATCCACATCTGCGTCCCGCAGCACTGCGATATGATACGCCAAGAACTGCAATGGAATTGTAAACAGAATCGGCGAGATCAGAGGATGTGTGTCGGGAATCGTAAACACCGCATCGGCGATCTTCCCCAACTCCCGCTCGCCTTCAGCCACAAACGCGATGACCGGCGCATGCCGGGCCTTCACTTCCATCAGATTGCTCACAGTCTTTTCGTATAACCGGTCCCTCGGCGCCAACACTACTACCGGCATGTCCCGATTGATGAGCGCGATCGGGCCATGCTTCATTTCTCCTGCGGCGTATCCTTCAGCATGGATATAGGACACCTCTTTCAGCTTCAATGCGCCTTCGAGCGCGATCGGATAGTTGATGCCACGACCGAAGAACAGGAAGTTGCGTTTCTTATAATATCGTTTGGCAATCGCCACAATCTCCGCCTCGCGACCGAGAACCCCTTCGACCAATGCCGGAAGGCGGACGAGACGATCGAGCCAGGCCTTGCCATCGGTGACAGACAGAGTTCCGCGCACGCGACCCAAATGCAGCGCTAACATGTAGAGCGCCGTGAGCTGCGCGGTGAAGGCTTTGGTCGAGGCGACGCTGATCTCAGGCCCGCAATGCGTGAAGAAAGCGCCGTCCGATTCACGGGCCAGGGTACTACCCACCACATTCACGATCGAAACGACACGCGCCCCTTTTCCCTTCGCTTCACGCGCAGCGGCCAACGTGTCCGCCGTCTCGCCGGACTGCGAGATCGTGATGAAGAGATCGTCTTTACCGACCAGCGGATCGCGGTAGCGGAATTCGCTGGCAATATCGACCTGCACCGGCGTACGGACCATCTCCTCCAGCAAATACTTCCCTACCAGACCCGCATGCCACGAGGTGCCACAGGCGACAATCCAGATCCGTCCGACGGCGGCAAACTGTTTCGGCGTCAATCCGATATCCGGCAGATCCGTCTCGCCGGTCTCGTAGGAGTAGCGCCCGCGCATCGTGTCGAGAATCGTCTGCGGCTGTTCGTGAATCTCCTTCAACATGAAGTGCGAGAATCCGCTCTTTTCCGCCGCGGAGGCATCCCAGGTGATCTTCGTCAATTTCCGTTTAACAGGCCGGCCCTCGATATCGGTAAGATGGATCCCAGTCGCGGTTACGACCGCCATATCGCCTTCTTCGAGGTAGGTCACGTCACGGGTATGGGCGAGCATAGCCATGACGTCGGATGCAATGAAAGACGCCTTGGCGGCTGTGCCCACGACCAGTGGACATCCTGAGCGCGCCGCGATCATCGTCCCCGGTTCCCGTTCAGAAATGACGGCGAGCGCATAACTCCCTCGCACATCCTTAGTAGCAGCTCGTACTGCCTCGGCCAGCTTCATGCCCTGATGGAGATTTTTATCGATCAGATGCGCCATAACTTCCGTGTCCGTTTCCGAATGAAACTTGTAGCCTTCTTTCTCCAATAGCTGTTTCAACGGCTGATAGTTTTCGATGATGCCATTGTGCACGAGCACGCAGCCTTTCGAGCGGTGCGGGTGGGCGTTTTGCTCCGAGGGCTTTCCATGCGTCGCCCATCGCGTGTGGCCAATTCCCACGGTACCCTTGAGTTCTTTCTCCTTGAGCGATTTCTGAAGATTGGCGAGTTTGCCGACACTGCGGCGAACTTCGATCTTCCCGCGTTGCAGTACCGCGACGCCGGCTGAATCGTAGCCTCGATACTCCAGCTTGGCGAGACCGCCGATCAGAATCGGTACCGCTTCCTGATCGCCTACGTATCCGACAATTCCGCACATACTTAACCCCTACTGCGATTCTTCACTCGCTTACCTTTATGAAGGCATCGGTCGTTTCTTCGTAAGGCGAGTGAACTTCGTTTTACGTTTCACAGTCAACGTGTCACGATTCACGCCGCCCTGCAGTGCCCGCCTGCGCGCAGCCCATCCTGTACGATTCACTTGAGGCACCCGTCCAATCGCCAAGGCATCCGCCGGAACGTCCTCCGTGACCGTGGTGCCTGCTGCGATGATGGCGCCCGCCCCCACTGTCACCGGTGCGATCAATTGCGTATCGCTGCCGAGGAACACTCCATCCCCGATTACCGTCTGAAACTTCCGCACTCCGTCGTAGTTACAGGTGATCGTGCCTGCGCCGATGTTTACGCCTTTTCCAATCGTGGTATCCCCCAGGTAACTCAAGTGATTCGCTTTCGATCCTTCACCCAGGTCGGTTTTTTTCATCTCCACAAAATTCCCAACCTTGGCCTTCTTCCGTACCATCACACCGGGACGCAGATGGACGAACGGGCCCAGGTGCGCGCCGTCCTCGATGTGAGAATCAGCACATACACAGTGATCGAGTATCTCGACACCATTACCGATGGTGCAATTCGTCAATCTGACATAGGAACGGAGCACACAATCCTCCCCAATGACCGTGTTCCCTTCGAGGGTCACGTTGGGATACAGAACCGTGTCTTTCCCAATTGTCACTGTGTTGTCAATCCAGACCGAAGTCGGATCGATCATCGTCACCCCGGCATCCAGCCAGCGATTCCGAATCTGCTGCCGTACCACCTGTTCAACCTCGGCAAGCTGCCGGCGCGTATTCACGCCAAGTCCTTCGTTGGGATTGTCCAGCATGACAGCGGCCACACGGCGTCCGGAATCCTGCGCGAGATGGATGATATCCGTCAAATAATATTCTCCCTGTGCGTTGCTGGGTTCGAGTTTTTCCAAGGCGCTGAAGAGGAACTCGCCGTCGACCACATAGGTGCCCGCATTGACTTCACGGATCGCCTGTTCTTCTGAATTGGCATCACGATCCTCGACGATGCGAGCGACACCCCGCTGGGCTGAGTGTGCGCGCACGACCCGTCCATATCCACGTGCGTCTGCGAGCACTGCGGTGAGAACAGTCACCGTCGCACGTTCCGCCTCGTGGACACGCAGAAGTTCCCGCACGGTCCTTTCCTGAAGCAGCGGTGTATCGCCGTTCAGAATGAGATACCTGGATGGGGCGCCTCGCTTACCCACCGCAAACACCGAGCGGCTCTGCAAGACCGCATGGCCTGTGCCCAATTGCTCCAGTTGTTCGACAATCGCAACCGGGGAGTCACCGCTCTTTCCTGACGTTGCACGGACGATCACTTGGCGAACCAAATCGGCCTGATACCCCACCACGACAGCCACACGATCCCCGGCGAGACGCAAACCGAGCCCAACCGAGTAGAGCACCATCGCCTGGCCGGCCACCGGATGTAGTACCTTCGCCTGCTTTGAGCGCATGCGCTTGCCCAGCCCAGCAGCCATCACGACCACCGCAAGGCCGGCAATCTTTCCCTGCTGGTCCTGGCTGACCGGCTTTTTCACTGTTGAAACTTCAGTGGCGCGTGGACGTCTCATCCGATCGGCACCCCCGTTTCAGGCTGTTTGACCGTGCCCCACTTCGTTGTGGTAGCCACAGACGATGCCAAGGACGTGGACGGTGAACAAAGCCCACCTGAGACAATGAGTTTCATCGCCTCTTCTACACTGATATCGACGGATGTGACTTCATGTTCCGGCACCAACAGGAAATAGCCGGAGGTCGGATTCGGTGACGTCGGCACATACACGTGGATCAACGGCTCCTGCGAGAGATCCTGCATTTCCCCTTTGGTTACCCCCGTTACGAAGGCGATGCAATAGTGACCATTTTTGGGAAATTGAATCATCACGACGCGATTATACGACGCATGCTCAGAGAACGACAAAACATCGATCATGGATTTCAACGTCGAGTAGATCCCTCGCACAAGCGGCACACGATTCAATAACTGTTCCCACCACTTCACGATCCGCCGGCCCATAAAATTGGTGGCAAACAACCCCGCCGCAAAGACCAAGACGATCAACGCCAGAATCCCCAACCCCGGCACATAGTGACTCGGCACCAACCGAGCCAGGAGGTCTCCAAGAATCCCGTCAACCGCTACGAAAAGGGCCTTCAAAATAAGGACGGTGCCCCAGATGGGGATAATCACGAGCAAGCCCGTCAGAAAGTAGCGTTTTAGCGAGGTTTTCAGCATAAATATGAGTCGATGAAAGTAGCAGGTCATCATACAGAGAATTCCGAGACCCTCGCAAGCCTTTTCTTGCTATTTTCAACAACTTGGAATACCATCCCGCCCGTTTTCTTTACCGATGAGGATGCCAAGCGATGGGGGCAAAGAAACCACCAACACACGGCCTGTTTATTACCCTGGAGGGGATCGAAGGCAGCGGGAAAAGCACTCAGGTTCGCCACCTCGCGGACGTGCTGACCAAGGCAGGTTACCATGTACTCCAAACCAGAGAACCAGGTGGCACGGCGACTGCCGAGGCGATCCGCAATATCCTCCTCACAACGTTGTCTCACGAACCAGTCACGCCTCAGGCCGAAGCCCTGCTGATCCTTGCTGCGAGAGGCCAGCATGTCACACATCTCATCATGCCCGCGCTACGGCGCGGCACCGTGGTGCTATGCGACCGATTTTCCGATTCCACCCTTGCCTACCAGGGATTCGCGCGCGGCCTTGATCTTCAATGGTTGCGGGCAGCCAACGAGGTCGCAACCGGCGGGCTGACTCCGGATCTCACTCTCGTACTCGACCTCCCGGTTTCAGTAGGCTTGGCCAGACGGCGAGTCGATCGCGGACAACAAAATAGGCTGGACTATGAGAAGGAACGTTTTCATCGAAAGGTGCGCCGGGGATTTCTGGCGCTTGCCGCCGAAGAGCCTGCCCGGATGACGATCGTGAATGCAAATCGACCCGCGCAAGCAGTCCGGGACGATCTCACTGAGATCGTGATAAGCTGGATCGCTCGACAGAAGCGCCCCCTACGCCGCCGGAGTTAGCATGCCATTCCGCGACTGTATCGGCCATCAGCACTCCATCGCATTCTTACAAGCTGCCGTCACCCATAAACGCCTGGCCCATGCCTATCTGTTCCACGGCGAGGAGGCGATCGGCAAACGATTGACAGCCATTCGCCTCGCGCAAGCGCTCAACTGCGAACGGCCCTCCGAAGCGGACGGTCTCGACACTTGTGGCGCTTGCCTATCCTGCCGACAGATCGAAGCCCGCACGCATCCGGACTTTTTCGTCATTGAGCCGGATCCGGAACAGGCCACTCAGCAAATCAAGATTGAGCAAGTCCGCGAGATCGAACACCAGATCATGTATCGTCCGCTCATCGGTGAGCGAAAAATCTGTCTGATCGACGACGCCGACCGCATGACGATCGGCGCGGCCAACGCCCTGTTAAAAACGTTGGAAGAGCCACCCGCACATAGTCTCTTCCTCGTCATCTCGAGCCGCCCCGCAGCCCTCCCTGCGACCATCCGGTCGCGCTGTCAGGCCCTCCGCTTTACAACACCAGCCCGCACACAGGTGGAGGGCGCACTCATCCTGAAACGTGAAATCCCTCCCGCGGACGCGCGGTTCCTCGCAATCATCTGCGAAGGCCGTATCGGCGAAGCCCTCCTCGCCGATGTGAACGAGACTCGCGTGCGCCAACAGGAACTCGTAGATTTGGTCCGTCCCCAGTCCTTGCAATCGATTGGATCCATCCTGTCTTCGGCCGAAGCAATTGCGAAGGCCGACCGTGCACAGGACATGCTCACCTGGCTGGGTCGGTGGATCCGCGACCTTGTCTTCATTCAGGTCGGAGGAGATCGTGACCAGTTGCTCTATCTTAATGATCTCGCGACGCTGGAAGCCTACGCGAAACAGGCCGACACCGATTCGCTGTTGGACCTGCTCCGTGAGATTGAGATGACTGAGCAACGAGCCACGCGGCACCTCAATCTTCATATGGCATTGGAAATGATTCTGCTCCGCTTACGCGACGCGGTCGCACTCGCACCAGCTGGGGCCCTTACCTAGCATCCTCGCCGCCAACCTGATATCTTTTCGTCGTCTATGAGCGCGCCCAACACTTTTTACATCACGACGCCGATCTATTACGTGAACGACGTGCCGCATATCGGCCACGCCTATACCACCGTGGCCGCAGATGTGCTGGCTCGACATTATGGTCAGTGGGACTATGACGTATTCTTCCTAACAGGCGTTGATGAGCACGGCCAAAAAGTGCAGCAAGCGGCGGCAAAGCTTGGCATTGATCCCAAAACACACTGCGATCGCATGGTGCCGAGCTTTCAGAATCTATGGATCCGCCTAAATATTTCAAACAATGCTTTTATCCGTACCACTGATGAAACGCATAAAAAATATGTTCAGGAAAAACTCCGGGAACTCAAAGGAAAGGGACAAATCGACCAGAAAGAATATACCGGCTGGTATTGCACATTTGATGAGCGTTTCTGGACTGAGAAAGACGTTGTTCTGGGACTTTGTCCAGACTGCAAACGTCCAGTTGAGCAACTAAGCGAGAGCAATTACTTTTTCAGAATGTCTCAATACAAGACACAACTGGAGCACCATATCACAACTCACTCCTATCCTCCCAATCCCTACATCGGTCCGCCATCTAGGTGCAATGAAGTTCTTGGATTTCTTCAAAAACCTTTAGAGGATTTGTCAATTTCACGCCCAAAATCTCGTTTAACCTGGGGAATCGAGCTTCCATTTGACCCTAGCTATGTCACTTATGTTTGGTTCGATGCACTAGTAAACTACATCTCGGCGCTGACATACCTCACGGAAGAAAGCAAAACAAACACAGTTTCCTCATTCGAACGTTATTGGAAGTCTGAACCGCTGAGCCCACAGGGACGACATAAGGTTGTTCATCTAGTGGGAAAGGATATCCTGACAACTCATGCCGTCTATTGGTCAACAATGCTTATGGCCTTAGGCATTCCGCTTCCCACCACTATCTATGCACACGGCTGGTGGACGGTAAACGGCGAGAAGATGTCCAAGAGTCGGGGGAATGTCGTAGATCCAAATGTCGTACTTGATGAGTTTGGGGCAGATGCATTTCGCTATTTCTTATTACGCGAAGTCCCGTTCGGCCAGGATGGAGATTTTTCAAGAGCTGCGCTTGTTAATCGAATCAATAGCGATCTGGCGGATGGACTTGGAAATCTTCTCAGCCGAACACTGACAATGATCGAAAGATTTGCAGGAGGGCAAATTCCTGAACCGGGGCATGATGTGCAAACCGCTGGTGAGGCGGAGTTCATGCAATTCACCGGCGAATTAATGGCACTTACCAAAGACCATATCGAACAACTTCGCTTCAATAGGGCACTAGAAACAATTTGGGAACTTATACTGCAGCATTGTGATCGATATATTGAACTGAATGCTCCTTGGACGCTTGCCAAGAAACCTGCGGACAAACCCCGACTCCACCGTGTGCTGTATAAGTTGGCGTATGCTCTTGTGTTCAGCATCCCATTTCTCTATCCGTTCATGCCTCAGACAACAATTGAAATAGCTCGTCAACTCGGATTGAATCCACGACTAAACGGCAAAAAGCTAGAGTTTGACCCACTGCTACCAGGCATTCGTATAGCAAAGGGGAAACCTCTTTTCCCTCGCATTTTAATCGGGTCAGAAACCATACCTGTTGGCCTGAAGGAATCTGCTGAGGTAAAGAAGATAGATAAAACGGATAAGCCTAGAAAACCACAAGGAGCCAAGACCGTGATTGACTCACCAACTCCCCTGCAACCAACGACAGCGATACCCACAACAGCAACTGCCTCGCCACAGACACCAACCACTGCGACACCGGCACCCGTAGCGCCGGCACAGATCACCATCGACGAGTTCATGAAGATTCAGCTGAAGACCGCGAAAGTGCTTACCGCCGAACGCGTCCCAAAGTCGGAGAAGTTGCTCAAGCTGCAAGTCAGCCTTGGAGAGGGGGCGGAGCCGAGACAGATCGTCGCCGGTATCGGCAAGAAATACACACCGGATGACCTGATCGGCAAGACGATCATCATTGTCGCCAACCTCAAGCCCGCGAAGCTCATGGGCATCGAATCGCAAGGCATGGTCCTGGCCGCAGGGGACAGCGAAGTCTGCGGGCTGGCCACCATCCTCGAAGAAGTTGACCCTGGGACCAAAGTGAAATGAACCTGGCGGTTGCCACAGCCCGATTCCTACTTCTCTGTGGTGCTACCCTGACGCCCCTCCCCTACCTCGCGATCCCGGCTGAAGGCGCCCTCTCTTCCGATCTCCACCTCAACAATCCACAACCGACGACCATCTTAGTCCGCGTCGTGAGCCATGGCGCGATGGTCCTCGGTCGAGAGGTCGGGAGCGCCCGCGTCACGATCACCGACGTGGCCACCAAACAGATTCTTGCCACCGGCATTCAGCAGGGCGACGCCGGCGACCAGAATCAAATCATGCGGACGCCGCGCCTCATGGAGGAGCCACACTATAGTTCCAGGCCTGCTGCAGCCTTTATCGCGACATTCGACTTGCTCCATCCCACGCTGGTCGAAGTGACCGCCGAAGGACCACTCGCCTACCCTGCATCCTCCCAGCGTGCCTCAACGACAGTATGGCTCGTTCCCGGGCAGGACACGACCAACGACGGGATTGTCCTTCATCTCTACGGGTACATCGTCCAGATCGAACATCCGAAACCAGGCGAGTCCTTGATCGCAAAAGACGATGTGATCCTGAGTGCCTCAGTTCGAACATTGTCCGGAGCGCTGGTTCGCCCACACGGGGACTGGGACTCCCGGAAGATCCACATCTATGGTGAGCTAATGATCGGAGAGCGGGTTCTCGAACAACTCCAGTTATTTTATAATAATGACCGAGCCAGCTTCGAAGCCCCGTTCTTCGTTCCCCTCCCGAACAATGCGCCGGACGGGATCACCTTGCGGGTCATCGCAGCAGACCCGGCGGGAGGAAATTTCGGCGTCGGCCAAGCGAAATTTCCCGTGCTCAGCGAACGACTCAAACCACACAAACCACGCACACGATGATGAGACATCTACTTTCCCTAGCTATTGCGTGCTGTTTGCTGTCAACGACTGCCTTTGCTGTAGAAGATCATCAGGACCATCGCCGGCCGGCTGACATCAAGCAATATCTTGAGCAACTCGATAGCGAAGAACGAGACCGGCACCAGAAGCCCAGACAAGTTATCGACGCCCTCAATTTGAAGCCTGGCCTGGCCGTAGCCGACCTCGGCTCAGGGTCCGGCTACTTCACTCGGCGATTCATCGAGGCGGTGACAGAGACAGGCAAAGTCTATGCGGTCGATGTGGAACCGGAAATGTTGAAGTACACGGAAGAAAGCATCGTCCACATGCATCGATCCTATACGGCTGAATTCATCCTGGCGCGGCCTGACAGTCCAAAACTGCCCTATGAATCAATCGATCTTCTATTCGTCTGCAACACCTATCACCACCTGGACGAACGTACGAAATACTTCTCTGACGCTAAGTCGTCGCTGAAACCAGGCGGCCGCGTCGCCATCATCGACTTCTACCACGACGAACGGTCGGGCGAGCTTGGTTTTCCGAAACGCCATCTGGTCCCTCGGGAGACGGTGATTGCAGAACTAAGCGGAGCCGGCTACCGACTCATTCGAGAACATACCTTTCTGTCCCGCCAGTATTTCCTGGAATTCGTACCCTTCGCTGCACCTTAACGGAGCTCAGCGTTCGATCCTCAGTCTCAACGCATGCGTTGATCCCGACAAGCGGCTCGCGGCTCACAGCCCATCTACCCTGAAGGCTTGCCGTGATGCGAGAGCCGTGCGACACTATAGGTAATGCCTACCCTTGCCTCGTACGAACATCTCCGTTTTCGGCTTTCTCTCGCCCTGGTACTGAACGCGGCGATCATCGTCGCCGAGTTCATCGGCGGATGGATCCTCGATAGCATGGGACTCATGAGCGATGCGGGCCATAACTTTGTCGACCAAGGCGCGCTCTTTCTTGCGCTCTATGCCCATCTACTGACGGCCAAGCCTGCCACAGAAGCCAGAACATTTGGGTATCACCGAGCCGGCATCATTGCGGCTTTCTTGAATTCGTTCGTTCTGTTACTCACGGCCCTCGGCATCGCACTCGTTGGATTCAAGCGTCTGCTGCAGCCCATCCCGGTGGACGGCGGCTGGGTCATGGCGATCGCCGCCCTGAGTTTCGCAGCCAATCTGAGTATCGCGCTCCTGTTGCAGCACGGAGCCAAGGACGATCTCAATATCCGCAGCGCCTTTTGGCATATGCTGGGTGATGCCTGGGTGTCCCTGGGCGTCGTGATCAGCGGCGGCGCCATATTACTGACGGGATGGACCATTCTCGATCCGCTGATCGGCTTGCTGGTTGTCGTAGCCATTGCTAAAGGCGCCTGGCCGATCTTTAAGGAATCGCTGGACGTCTTGTTGGAATCGACTCCGTCGAAGATAAGCGCCTCACACGTAGCTGCGACCATCGAGGCAATCCCCGGCGTGAAAAACGTCCACGACCTCCATATTTGGGCGGTCGAACCTCGGTTGATTATGATGACCTGTCATATCCTCGTCGATGGAGATGATTCGGCGATGACCAATGACCTTCTGCAGACCATCCGCACCAGGGTCAGCACAGATTTCGGCATCAAACATATGACGATTCAAATGGGAACCGACTGTTGCCACCCTGACGACATCCACTGCGATCTCACCACGCTGGCAAAGCAGCACCAGGATGACGGGCTCGTCCATGTGCACCACTGAGCATGCTCCTACCTGTTACACCTCACACCCATTGAGACAATGACCGAGACCCCGATCCCATTTTATGTCCTCTGCGGTTCCCTCGGTGCGGGAAAAACCACGCTCTTGATGCGGCTGCTTGAACATTGGAAAAGTCAGAGGAAACGAGTCGGCGTGTTGATGAACGAAGCCGGAGAAGTCAGCATCGACGGCCCTCGCGCGGGCACCATCGCCGAACAAGTGATGAACCTTGCCGGCGGCTGTGTCTGTTGCGACACGAAGGAAGACTTGTCTTGGGGAATCGCCCAACTGGTGCGGGACTATGAGTCGGATGTGATCATCCTGGAATGCTCAGGCATGGCCGATCCAGCAGAAGTCATCGATGGCGTCACCGATCTCTACACCGCGCGGCTCACGCACTTGGAAAAAGTCATTGCCCTCCTGCATCCGATCCCGACAGACAGGGAAAGTATGGGAGGCTTCGTCACCAGACAGGCAATCCGTTGCGCCGACGAGTTGATTCTCAACAAGAAAGACCTCTATGTCCCCGGCCATTGGGAGCGATTTACCGCAATGATTGTCGAGCAGAATCCCTACGCGCGAATCTGGGAAACCAGCCATGCCCGAGTCGACTCCGCATCGCTACTCGAACCAATCACCCGCATCACACCACCCACGACGGTGAATGTGGAATTCGGAGTGCCGCGATCACCCGCAACGAGCAAGCGGGCATCATATCATCCAATCGCCACGACGATTCGGCTGCCAGGTCCGTTGAACGTTGAACGATTCCTGCGCTGGATGAAGGCCCTGCCCCCTGAGCTTGAGCGGGCGAAAGGCTTCTTTCGCTTCGCCAAGGGACCGGAACTCCAAGAGTTTCAATATGCCCCGCCTGACAACGCAACGATCGCGCCGATCATGTTGCTGGACGAACCAAGCCACGCAATCGTACTGATCGGACGAGGCTACGACCAGGAGCGCTGCCAAGCAGAACTCTTACGCTGTCTTGAAAGCTGCGAGCGCACAGGGAGCTAGGAGCCTGTCCGGCATTGCTTTCGTGACGAGGCGAAGGAGGTGCGGCCAAAAGCAAGGCTGCAGGCCCGAGGCTGACCCTCGTTTCACGGTTCTTGGGAGCGGACTGAGAACGAAGCAGATGGTCGCAGATCGTTCGGCGCAGTAGAACGTTCAAGCCGACAGGCTCCTAGGCAGCAGGGCTAGCCAATGAAGAGCGAATACGTGAGTAGCGCAGAACCAGCCACGCGACACCGGCTCCGAACAAGCCGCCGATCACCCAACCGCCCAGCACATCCGTGACGTAGTGGGCTCCGACGTAGACCCTGGAAAACCCGATTAGCCCGACAAGTGGCCAACTGACCCAGCCGGAACGCGGATAGAGCATGTGGAGAAAGGCTGCCGCAGTCGCAGTATTCATGGCATGGCTGGAAGGAAAACTGAACAACCCTCCGCAGCCGCCAGGCTCTACCATTACGATGTTACTCAACGCTCGGCAGGGTCGGACACGTTCCACCACCCACTTGAGTTGCCCGCTAAGTAAATCCACGAGACCGACTACTCCGCCTAAGAAGGCCCCGCCGAGGAGAGCTTCACGTCGATTGCTCCAGATCCAATAGATGATGGCGAACACCAGCGGAATATAGAATGTGCTGCGATATCCGACAATAAGGAAAAATTGGTCAATGATCGATACATGGCCGGCGAGACCATTGATGGCGCGAAAGAGAGATTCATCAAAGCTCATATAAATGACGATAAAGTGTCACCCGTAATTCGTCAACCGCCAACGGTCAAACAACGGGACATTGTTTGACCGGCCTATCTGGTTTGCTTGATCGTCCGTTCACCGGCGCTTGTCATCAGCGTGTGCGGAAATGGATACGCACGGTCAGTTCCCCATCCACCGGCTCCTCGCCTTTCAGCTGAGGCTCGAATGTCCATTTATTTAACGCAGCCATGCCGGCAATGGTGAGTTCACGATGCTTGCACGGCTCAAGGACCACGACCGTCACTTTGGCATCTTTCGAAACCATCATACGGGCTTTCATCCAGTCGTCGAGTTCTTTGCCGTCCAGTGAGGAGGGAATACCTGGCCAAGGAGTCGATTTGGCGACCGGCCCCAGCTGCTGGTCCTTGTTGAGCGGCAGCCCGTGAACATGGACTTCGGGAAGCTCCAACACATCTTCCTGGTGGTCTGTTTCATGTGTGGCTTCATCACCAGCCACCGCGAATGCCATGGCTGGCCAAGCCACGACCACCGCAAAAAATATCGCAAGCATTGATCTCATGACTTTCGCATCCTACTCTATCGACTACCGGATGCTCAAACGGGCCAGTCAACAAGGCCGCAGGCGACGCACGAACCGGAGGCGTACCCTCTGGGGTACGTTGAGGATTCGTGCGAGACGAGAACGCAGTTGATGGCCCGTTTCAGCATCCGGCTAAAAGAACCATTGCGCACGGAAAAAGAACGAACGGGGCATCCCCGCATGGGCCACTCCGAGCCCGATACCACCTTCTCCCGTGTTATAGAAGTACGTCTGGTCGAGCAAGTTGATGACATCGACTCCCACGAGCAGCTTTTGCTGATCCCACGGCAGCGTGAAGACATGGGTCGCTGAGGCATTGTAGGTGGTCCACGACGGGAAATGCGAGGAGTTGGTAAACGCATCCTCGCTCACCGATGTCCGCAGGCCTGAACCATAAAGCATCTGGCCCGACAGGGTCGTCCGCTCTCGGAAGCGATAGGCCGCCACCGCGGAACTGGTCATGGTCTGCGAGTGGTCGCAGAACACGCCGCCCGCCGTGTTGATGTCCGTAATCTCTTTCGTGTCCAGCAGGTAATTCCCCGATTGCAACCCGTTGGCTTTGCACCGGCCCCACGCCACATTCCCGCGCGCACTGAAGTTGTCGGTGATTTGCAGTTTCAGAGCGCCGTCAATACCCATTTGATAGCCCCACTGAAAGGCAAAGAAGTTCAGCATCGGGGTCGTGCCGAACTGCCCGGCATCGGACAGGAAGTGACTCCGTTTATAATAGGCGGTGAGCTGCACCGTGGCCCAGTTGGTCAACGCGTGGTAACTGCCCACTTCGAAATAGTTAGCGCGCTCCGCTCTGGGGCTGAATCCGGTCGGGTCATCGGGTTGAGCGGTGGTGCCCTGGAGATTCACCTTGGCAAATGCGACCTGCTCGACATTCGGCGGCGTGAACAGCCGGCTATAATAGGCATGGAAGACGTTCGATTGATTCAACTTGTAGGTGGCGCCGACGCGTGGACTAAGCTGTCCTTCATTGTAGAACCCCTGAATGATGTCACCCCGCACACCCAGATTGAAGGTCCACTGATCGGTCGGGCTCCATTGATCTTGGATCCATAACTCCTGGCGCGTCTGCACATTGGTACCGGCCGCAGTTTGGGTCAGCATCGGTCCTATCGGAAGCCCCGTGCCAGGATCTACGGCAAAGTCAAACAACTGGAATTGATTCTGCGCGTTCGTGTACTGGAACTGAAACCCCGCCTTCACGAGATGTTGTGTGTTGGGAGTCCAGGTATAGTCGAGCCGCGTCCCGAGTGAGTAGGCCTTGCGCTTCTGATTCGCTGTCTGCTGATCGGGTGTGTAGGCGAGTGTGTTGAACGGGTCGGTCGTGAAGTTCGCAGACGAGTTCCGCAGAAAGCCGGCGAGCTGGAAAGACCGTTCGGCGTCCACGTCATGCCGCCAGACCAGGTGGGTGTATTGAGAATGCTCCTTCTGGTTTTGGTTGACCGCCTGAGAGGCCACGGGTGAGAAGGTGGGATCCTGCGCCTGAAGGAGGGGCAGCACATCTGGGTTCACGGCCAAGCCGGGGATCGTCGGAATCTGATACTTCGCCACCGCGTTTAAGAACACCCAGCTCACACTATTGCGGTTGTCGTGCTGATAGTCTCCTCGCAGATAGGTTTGATTGCGCTCGCTCTGATCGTGAAAGACCGAATGCCCGGCTGTCGGCGGCTCGATGCCGCGATTCGTCGTGGTATAGCTATTGAGGGCATAGAAGCGGACCTTCTCACCAATCGTGCCCCCATACTCGAACGACGGATTCACCGTCTGGTTCGAGCCGCCAAACAGTTGGGCCGAGCCGAACGGGGGGCGCGTCCCGCTCTTGCTGGTGATATCGACCACGAGCGCCGTCTTGTTGCCGTACTGGGCCTCCATGCCGCCCAGGATAATATCCGCGCGCTCCCACATGCGAGGCGAAATCACATCCGTGAAGGTCGAGCTCACCCCCTCCGGAATTGGCACCCCATCGATCCGGAACTGCTGATTGGCGTGGTCTTGACGGATATGGGTTTGCCCCAAGGCCCCATACACGACACTCGGCACTGTCTGTAACACCTCCGCGACGGTGTTATTGTTGCCTCGTGGGAGGATCTCGATATCCTTCCGGCTCACGGAATATGTCTCGCTCGAGGCTTTGTATTGGATCGCGGGCAGCGGCGATCGAATTTCGAGCGCGATGTCCTGCGTCAGGGCCAACGTCAGGGTCACCGGAGCCGGTGGTTCCGTGCCTATCTTCACCACCACATATTCGCTCCGGTAGGTTTCGTGGGTGGCGCTGACTGAAAACGCCCCCTCCTGTGGCACGAGGACGGAAAATTCCCCAGCCTGGTTCGTCACGCCTTGGGTGACTACGGTACCTTCTTGATCGCGCACCTGCACGATGGCTTGATCCACACGGCGGAGATCCTGATTCTGAACCAATCCGGTGATGAGATTGGGCTCGGCTGCAACAGCATGACCCTGATAAAGAAAACTCAGACAGACGACACAGAGACATACCGAACGAACAATACGATGGTTCCATATAGTGGGTCGCATGAAATCCTCCTACAATCACGTATTAAAAAGACACCACAGCCGGCAAGCAGTCCGACGACGACCGTGCCAGAGTGGTAAGAATTAAAATAACGTGACTACTTGCAGGGGGGAGCGCGAGAAGGGCCAGGCGTGGATAGTTCGAAGGAAAGCAGAACAGAGTCTGCTGGAAGTTCCAGCAGATCGACGAGTTTCTGCGCCGTGAGGAGAGGAGCGCCAACATCGAGAGACCCTGCCGTGTGATGCTTTACCCACTGGCAGAGGTCGGTATCGGAGTGCTCGTGCCCGTCGTGGTCAGCCGCCGCCAACTCGTGATGAACATCCTGTGCCACGGCAAACGGCGCAATGGCGAGCAATAGCAGGACAAGGCCGATTGCCACAGCGCCCTGAAGATAGTAGGGCAGACGCAGTATGGAAGTGCGCAGGGTCATTGAGGGTAAGCTACGTAGCATAGGCGTTTAGGGCGTGTCAAACAGTAAATTTGAGGCCGTTATTCAGGCAGCTTCAAGTGGTCGGCGCCTCCTCCAGTGGATATTTCCTTTAACATCCGCTATATTTTACGCGTCCGAGGACATCACCTCCGTGAAACTACCCTGACGATAGCGGCGATTCCCTGGTGAAAAGGCAGAACCATGCAGCGACCACTCGATAACCAGCACATCATAGAAATCAAGCCGCTGCCCTCGCCGCGGATGATCAAGTCAAAACTGCCAATTACTGATCAGGCTGCCGCCCTCGTCGTTGAAACCAGGGATGCCATTCGCCGCATTCTGCACGGCCAAGACCGCGAGCGCCTGCTGGTGATCGTCGGCCCCTGTTCGATTCATGACCCTGATGCCGCCTACGAGTACGCCGACCGATTGAAACCAGTGGCAGATGCGCTGCGTGACCGGTTACTGATCGTCATGCGCACCTACTTTGAAAAACCCCGCACCACCGTTGGGTGGAAGGGGCTCATTAACGATCCTCATTTGGACGGCACCTGCGACATTGCAACCGGGATGGAACTCGCAAGAACGATCCTCCTCAACATCAACAAGCGCGGAGTCCCCTGCGCGGCTGAAGCTTTGGATCCGGTGTCTCCCCAATACATCGCCGATCTCTGGAGTTGGGTCGCAATCGGAGCCCGCACCACCGAAAGCCAGCCACACCGGGAAATGGCCAGCGGGTTGTCGATGCCGGTCGGCTTCAAGAACGGCACAGAGGGCAATCTTGAGGTGGCTTGGAATGCAATGGTCGCCGCAAAACAGCCCCACCATTTTCTGGGCATCAACGCCGATGGGCTCACCTCCATCATCAAGACTATGGGAAACCCCGATCGCCATATCGTGTTGCGCGGTGGAGGCGGGAAACCCAATTATGAAGCCGAACACGTGGCGCGCGCGGAGACCATTGTCGCAAGCGAGGGCATCGTCCGTCCCATCATGATCGACTGTTCACATGACAACTCCAGTAAAGATCATCGGCTCCAGGGTTTGGTCGCACGCGAAGTCCTCCGCCAATTCCGAGACGGCCGCCACTCCATCGTGGGGTTGATGCTCGAAAGCAATCTCAATCCCGGCAAACAGACCTGGCAGCAGGGAAAAGCGTTGGCCCACGGCGTCTCCATCACCGATGCCTGTCTCGGCTGGGAAGAAACCGAAGCCCTGCTCGGCGAACTGGCCAATATGATCGTGACCAAGCCCGTCTAAAAACGGTTATTTGGTTTGTTTGGTCTATCTCGTTTGTTTGGTTGAACGAAACCAACCAAATAAACAAAACAAACCAGATCAACCAGATAACCAGTATGCTCTTCGACACGCATACCCATCTGGATGATGCCCGCTACAATGAGGATCGCGAGGCGATGATTACGCGCGCCCGGGAAGCCGGTGTTGAAGCCTTCGTCACCATCGGCTGTGACTTAGCGACCAGCCAGGCTGCGGTCGCGCTGGCAGAGCAATACGCGTTCGTCTATGCTTCCGTCGGCGTCCATCCGCATGAAGTGAAACATATTCTCGATAACTGGTACGACGAATTCCGCCGGCTGGCACAGAATAAAAAGGTGGTCGCCTATGGCGAGATCGGCCTCGACTACCACTACAATCACTCTTCACCGAAGGAACAGCGTGAGCGATTCCGTGAACAGATCCAGCTCGCGCGGGAGCTCGGGCTTCCGGTGATCATTCACACGCGAGAAGCCCAAGACGATACGATTGCGATTTTGAAAGAGGAACGCGCGTCAGAAATCGGCGGGGTGTTTCACTGCTTCTCAGGGGATGCGTGGCTGGCGAAGGATGCGTTGGACTTAGGATTTTATCTTTCGTTCTCCGGGATTCTCACGTTTCAGAATGCGACGATGCTGCGGGACATCGCCAAAACCGCTCCGTTAGACCGCCTTCTGATCGAAACCGACTGCCCGTATCTGACACCCATTCCTCATCGAGGCAAACGCAACGAACCGGCCTACGTATCCTTCATTGCGCAAAAGCTAGCGGAGCTTCACGCCGATATGCCGGACATGTCAGTAGACACCATCGGGCGCATCACAACCGAAAACGCGAAACGCTTGTTCAAAATCGCTTGAGTTGCCGGTTGCGCTGTCGCAGCGCTTTGGGCAACTTCTTCGGATTTCCGCGCTTTTCCGAACCTCGCTTTAGCGGGAGATCGTTCCCTATATCCAGCTCTTTGTGGGGGATCGAGCGGCCCGAACTCGACGGCCCATGCAGTTTCTCAATAAACTCCTGGGCCGTCATCACGAACGCTCCCTGCGCCTTCGCAACATCGATAATCTCATGATCGGAACTCACTACCGCGCAGGCAGACCCGAACTCGGCAGTCAATCGTTGAATCACCTGATCGGCTTTTTCTCCCCGTCGAGAGAAGATAATCTCAAGACCGAGCCGATGCTCCCGTTGCTCCGTACCCCATCCTTGTTGCCACCCGTCAAAGACCACCGTAATCGCATGGGGTTTTCGTTGACGATACGCCGCCAGGTCGCGCAAGAAAGACTCGCGTGCCGTTTCTGAATGCAAGCTCGTCCCTGCGCCGATTCGACCCGTCAGCGCCAAGAGATTGTACCCATCGACAATCAGGTGAAGGGCCATGCTGGCGACCCTACCGCTCATACCTTGAGCTGTCAACCGGATCTATCATGCGGTACCCCATATGATTGATGTCGTTCGTTACCGAATTCTGCGGTTGTCAAGAGAGCCCGCAGGCTCACCGTAACACTAGATCGGTGATCACAGCGAAAACGATCATGTAGTAGCGTTGATCAGTACGGCCAATCCCCTTGACAATGGCACACGCATCTGAGAAAAAGTCTAGATCCCATCACACACTGCGAACACCCATGCAATCAGCGCTGTGGCCCATCCTTACTCTCGCCTTCCTGGTCGGATGCCTCGGTCTTCCAGGCCATCACCTCGACCTGTTTCATACAGGTCAGGCATATGCGGCGACAGGTGCATCCCGCCAGGAGCCTCCCTCCAAGTCCGCGCGGTCCCGCACTTCTCGTATACACCTAGCTCCCACTACTCGTGGCCTGACGACCATACAGAATCTCCGAACGGCCAGCTCGCCGGGACTCACGAGGCTCGTGCTCGATCTCGACTCGAATGCCCACCCCAGCAAACAGCCCCTATTCCAGTCCGACGGATTAACCATCGAAATTCCCAACACTATATTAGGTTCATCCGCCAAGACGAAAATTACAGTGGGCAAGGTTGCCAAACTGTTTATCATTACCCAGCCGACAGAACGCTCTGTGCATATCTCGCTGCCGGCTGATTCATTTAAAAGTTATAAAATGCTCACGCTGGCGAACCCTCCACGACTCGTCATTGATGTCGTGCCGGCTAACGAACCCCGGACGATCCCGCGCGCTGAACCATCGCTTGATTTAACGCCGCCACTTTCTACACCCCAGCAACCACTTCAGCCGCGAACGAAGTCCTATACGACCATCGTGATCGATCCAGGGCACGGCGGAAGAGACCCTGGTGCGCGTGGGCAACAGGGGACAGAAGAAAAGGACATTACACTGAAGGTCGCGTTAAAACTACGCGATCTCTTAAGCCAGCAGCGGGGAATCCGTGTGCTCATGACACGTGAACGGGACGAGTTCGTCGAGTTGGAAGATCGGACGAAGTTTGCCAATGGACAGGAAGCGGATCTCTTCGTATCGATCCATGTGAATTCACACCACCAACGCTCCGTAAAAGGGATCGAAATTTACCACTTCGGAGAGGCCAAGGATCAACGGGCACTGGAAGTGGCGGCTCGTGAAAATGGGACTCCGCTCAACAGCACCGGCGTGGGATGGGAATATCTCGTCGCCGATCTCCTGACGGCGAAGAAGATCGAAGCATCTCTCGAACTCGCCTGGACCACCAAGGAAGCCATGGTCACCAACCTGAATGGCCAGTACGTCCTGGTCGACCATGGGGTGAAGACCGCGCCCTTCTATGTGCTTCGTTTCACCAGCATGCCCAGCATCCTGGCTGAAATCGCCTACATCTCGAACTCTGCTGAAGAAGACCTCCTCCGAACTACCCGCTTCACCACGCGCGTGGCAGAAGCACTCATGCAAGGCGTCACGTCCTTCCTCGCCTCAGCAAGACCCGCCACGCGATGACCTCCGCACTGTTCTACCCCCCACGTAGATGCCTACGATCAAGTTAATCCTGGAATACGACGGAACCTGCTACGCAGGGTGGCAGCGCCAACCCGATCACCTCACGATCCAAGAAGCGATCGAGCGGGCCATCCATCAAGTGAGCCAAGCCACAGTCTCAGTCATCGGCGCAGGTCGAACAGACTCCGGCGTGCATGCGCGTGGACAAGTGGCGAGTTTTCGCACGGATTGCGATTGGCCCGCGTCCAATTGGACACGGGCGCTCAATGCCGTACTGCCGAAAGACATTGCCGTTCGATCCTCCACTCTCGTGGGCGATCACTTTCATGCCCAACATGATGCACGAGGCAAACTCTACACTTATCGAATCCTCCATCGTCCGGCCCGCCCCACCATCGATCGCGCGTTCGTCTGGCACATCCATAAACCGCTGGATGAGGTTGCCATGCAACAGGCGGCGGCGACACTGATCGGATCACAGGACTTTTCCTCATTCGAAGGAAGCCCCACGGACTACAGCAATCCCATCTGCCATTTGCAACGACTCTCTGTCATCCGCGATGACGATCAGATTCTCATTGAGGCTTACGCCGACCGGTTCCTCAAGCACATGGTCCGCGCGATGGTTGGAACTTTGGTCGAGGTGGGGTTGGGCAAACGAACTCGCGACAGTCTCGCGGATGTCCTGCGGGCTCGAGATCGGTCTGCAGCAGGCCAGACCGCCCCGCCTCATGGACTCTGCCTCATGCGCGTAGACTACGACTAGCAAACTGCGGAATGACTTGGCGACGCAGAACTGTCGTCGGATAGCTCCCACGCATCACACAGTCCCAGTCCGTCCAGCCCATCCGGTTAGTTTAATGTAATCAATTACATCTCGCAGACAAACGGACGACATGACCAAGACAGGCTGTTGAACTTTTCCAGCACCCTGTTGGTGGTTCGAGACCCATCCAGGAAGGATACGTAAAATAGTTAGGGACACATTCTATATAATTTGGTATGCTACGCCAATTCTTTTCCCTCTATTCTTAACAAAGGAGATGCGCATGACGAAGACAGCCTGTATCATGGTGGTGTCCCTCTTTGCGTCTGGGCTGTGCATCACGCCGTTTTCGATGGCGGCGCCAGTGAAGCAAAGCAAGATGGCGGCCTGCAGTGCCCAAGCGCACGACAAAGGATTGGGGGAAGAGAAGGGCGATGAGCGGACGGCGTTTATGAAAGAATGCCGCTCCGCAAAGCCGGCGAAGGCAGGTGGGGCTCAACAGAACAAGATGAAAACTTGCAATAAAGAAGCAGGCGAAAAGGGCCTCAAGGGCGACGAACGCAAGAAGTTTATGAGCACCTGCCTCTCAAACTAAGATCCTTGCCCGCGGCCTGTTCGGGCCGCGGGCGCATGACCACATCCCGTAGCCTCACGAAGTAAGCTCTCAGCAAGTTCATGCACATAGCCAGATGTGTCACTACCGAAGAGGCGGTCAGCTGTCAATCACGCGGAAGGGGTCTCCATCCTCTGACGGGACAATGAGGGAGACCGCCGTCTTTCGCGCTACCGCGAGGGGAGCCGATCTACGGACTATGCACAGATTGGAGTTAGAACAGGTGGGGAGGGTCCTGGTTTTCCAGTTTCTTGCGCAGCTCGATCAATTCCTGCTCAAGCGCCAAGATTCGGTCATTGACAGGGTCCGGCAGGTTGCTGTGGTCCATGGTGGCGTCGGGTAGCCGCTCGCCTTGCGTTCTAATGACGCGGGCCGGCACTCCGATGACGGTGGAGTTGGCGGAGACATTCTTGAGCACAACCGAATTGGCGCCGATCTTCACATTGTCGCCGATCGTAATGGCGCCGAGAATCTTGGCGCCGGCCCCGACCACGACATGATTGCCGAGTGTGGGATGGCGCTTCCCTCGCTCTTTCCCTGTCCCTCCAAGCGTCACGCCTTGAAAGAGCGTCACGTAATCACCGATCTCTGCCGTTTCTCCGATCACGACTCCCATGCCATGGTCGATGAAAAACCCGGTGCCGATCTTCGCCGAGGGATGGATCTCAATGCCCGTGAGTGCACGAGCTGTCTGGGAAATAGCCCGGGGAATAAGCGGGACGTTGTACGATCTCAGCCAATGGGACACACGATAGGCCAGCAAGGCATGAAAGCCGGGATAGGTCAGCACGACTTCAAGCCAGCTGGTCGCAGCAGGATCTCGGTCAAAGATCGCCTCTAGATCTGTTTTAATCGCTTTTAGCATAGCGTCTGAACGTCGTCAGGTCATTGAGTCGTCAAGTCTACGCTGTGGATATTACATCAATCGTGTGCTCTTAGGAACCATGTAGGTGATGAACCCAGATAATGCTTTTGTCACTCCCTCAAACCTTTTGATGATGTTCTGGCTTTCAAGCTCTCTCAATCAAACAAACCGCCTCAGCGGCAATTCCTTCCTCTCGGCCGATCATACCGATCCCCTCACCGCTTTTTACTTTCACGTTGACGATGTCTGGATCGACACCGAGCACTTGCGCCATCTGTTTCTGCATGGCGGCCAAGTGCGAACTGAGCCGAGGTGCCTGCGCGATAATGATCGTATCGACATTCAAGATGCGATACCCCTTCCCCCGCATCTTCCCAACGACATCCTCCAATAATTTCAGGCTCGAAATATCTTTAAACCGCTGATCAGAGCTGGGATAGTGTCGCCCCAAGTCCCCTTCACCCATCGCCCCAAGCAGCGCATCGCAAAGGGCATGGACCAAAGCATCAGAATCGGAATGGCCCAATAAACCCTTACTGTGGGGCACCTCAATCCCGCCGAGAATCAGCTTTCGTCCTGGCCCTAACGGATGGATATCGTAGCCGCAACCCACTCGCATCGTCATAGACTCTCCTCTATCTCAGCGAGATTTGCGGAATGGGCGCGAAGAGCGAAACTTGCCTGTCCCGCTTTTTACGCTTTTGTGGCGCGTCCTGCCCCCTGTGATTCGTGATGCCAAGATTGCCTCGCCGATCACCAAGTCTTCAGGTCTCGTCACTTTGATGTTCTCCCCATTTCCCTCCACCACCGCTACCGAATACCCCAGCCATTCCACCAGGAATGCATCATCGGTGGCCCGCACCCCTTCAGCATGCGCTTTCTTGTGGGCGGTCTCGATCCAGTCTCGTCGAAAGGCCTGCGGAGTTTGAGCGAGCCACAAGGGTCTGCGATCGACCGTGCGCTCAATCACCCCATCCGCCCGTACCTGCTTCACGGTATCCCGCATCGGAAGCGCAATAATCGCCGCTCCCTCCCTTCGCGCCGCAGCCACGACCTCTGTGATCATCCGAAGCGTGACGAATGGCCGTACCGCGTCGTGTATGAGCACGATCTCCGTGTCTGAGGGAACCTGATCGAGCGCGAACCGCACCGAATCCTGGCGCTCTGCGCCACCAACCACCACCTTCGTCACTTTGGTGAAACGATGCCGCGAGACGATCTCGCGTTCACAGTATTCGACCTCTGCAATCGGGACGGCAAGAATGATCCGGTCGACCACGGGAGCAGCTTGCAACATCCGCAACGACTGAATGATGAGCGGTTCACCACCCAACGAAAGAAATTGCTTGGGGACGGAACTGCCCATCCGTAGCCCTCGGCCGGCAGCCGGCACGAGCGCCACCACCAAGGGAGCCTGATGAGGGATCGGTTCGACCCGAAGTGAGCGAGTCGTGGTCATTGGCCTGTCTGGTTCATCTGGTTGGTCTGGTTTGTTTCGTTTATCTGGTTGATTTGATTCATCTGGTTAATCGAATTAATCTGATTCAACCAAATAACAAGACAAACTAAACAAACCAAATAAACAGAACTGACGAACAGACCAGACCAACCAATATTAGGGCCGTAGCGTGAGATAGATCGCTTGCCCCTTCCGTTTGAGCAGCAAAAGGACCGCTTGATCCTTGGCAAGGCCGGAAGCGGCTTGTTCATAGGCCTTCAGCGAGCCCACCGCCTTGCGATTGACCTCAAGTATAAGATCGCCTTCGCGTACACCCATTTCCTCCGCCGTGCTTCCGGACTTGACCCTGATCACAACCACGCCACGCTCGGCGGTTTTCAACCCGTACCGAGCAGCCAGTTCATCGTTTAACTCGCGGACATCAAGATCCGAGAGTATCCCCGTCGACGCCGCAGACTCCCTGCTCTCCTCTGCGCCGGGCTGTCCTAACGATTTCGGCTGTTCCACAATCGTGACCTCGATCGTTTTGAGTTTCTTATCTCGAATCAGCTTGATCGAAACCTTCTTCCCGATCGGAGTCTGTGCGACGGCATTCCGCAAGTGCGTGGGCGAATCCATCGGCTTGCCGTCATATTCGATAATGACATCTGCACGCTCAAATCCAGCCTTCTTCGCAGGACTATCCTCCATAACATCGCTGACGAGCACGCCTTTCGTGTCGGTGATCCCGAACTGTGCGGCCAATTCAGATGACAAATCTTGAATCGCTACACCGAGCCAGCCACGGACGACCTTCCCCGTCCGAACCAACTGATCCATGACGGCACGAGACAGATTGCTGGGCACCGCAAACCCAATCCCCATGTTACCCCCGCTTTGACTGAAGATGGCCGTATTGATCCCGACTAATTCGCCACGCACATTAACTAGCGCCCCTCCGGAATTGCCCGGATTGATCGCCGCATCGGTTTGGATGAAGTCTTCGTATTCGGCAATGCCCATGCTGGCTCGCCCGACTGCGCTGACGATTCCCATCGTCACGGTCTGGGTCAACCCAAATGGACTTCCCACGGCCAACACATATTCCCCGACCTCCAGCTGGTCGGAGTCGGCCCAGGGAACGGTTGGGAGCCCTGTCGCTTCTATTTTCACGATCGCAATATCCGTCTTCGTATCAGTTCCGATCAGCTTGCCCTTAAACTCCCGCTTATCCGACAGGAAGACCCGAATCTCGTCGGCCTTGTTCACTACATGATTATTGGTGATAATCAACCCACTAGCTTCCACAATGACCCCGGACCCCTGGCCCCGCTCCCTTGGCTCCCGCTGGGGAGCATCACGCTTAAAAAATTCATCGCCGAAGAATTTGCGGAAAAACGGGTCATCGAGCGGCGAACCGTGCGGACTTTCTCCGGATTTTCCACTTCGTGTCGCCGCAATATTGACGACCGCCGGCTTCACCGATTTGGCGATCTCAACAAAGTTTTTCCCACTACCGCCTGCCATCGGCACCTGCGGCGCGGTAGCCACTGGACGAACGAGTGGGCTGGGAATCGGCTCAGGTCCAGCCGTGCCGGACGGCAACCAATCCATCTTGGACGCCACCACAATCCCAATGATGATCCCTCCAGTGACCAAGACAACCGGAATCAGCCCTGCACGAACGAGTTTCATAGGTGATCCTTGTTCTTCATCCCCCGTTACACGAACGATTCACACACAATCGGTGCCTCACTGCATCTCACCGGAGTATATCCCCATGATGGTGTGGAGGAACTTCAACGCGTCCGCTTTCGGCCGCTGGAACGAATTCCGCCCGATGATAGAACCGAACCCACCGCCGTCACGAATGGCGCGTGCCTCCTCAAACACATACTGGTCCTCGCTCTTCGCTCCTCCGGAGAAAATGACGATCCGGCGCCCATCGAACGAACTCTGCACCACATGCTTGACCCGCTCCGCCAGCGTGGCAATCGGAAGCTTCGCCGATTCGTACACTTTCTTCGCCGCAGCCTGTTCAAGATGCGCAGTGGGCAGCTTGACTTTAATGACATGTGCGCCGAGCTGGGCCGCAATCTGCGCCGCATACGCCACTACATCGATGGCCGTCTCCCCTTCCTTACTGAGTACCGACCCGCGCGGGTACGACCAGACCACGACCGCCAAACCGGAGGCCTTGGCCTCTTCTGCAATCGCGCGCAGCTGTTCATACATGGTCTGGCAGTGTGACGACCCTGGGTAGATCGTGAATCCGACCGCCGAACAACCGAGCCGGAGCGCATCCTTCACGCTGCCCGTCACGGAAGGCAACGGATCTTTTTCGTCGTGTAACGTATCGTGGTTATTGAGTTTCAGGATGAGCGGGATTTGCCCTGCATACTGACTCGCGCCAGCCTCCAGAAATCCCAGGGGCGCCGCATAGGCGTTGCAGCCGGCATCGATGGCCAATTGAAAATGATAGAGCGGACTGTACCCACCTGGATTGGAGGCAAAACTCCGCGCTGGACCATGCTCGAACCCTTGGTCCACAGGCAGAATCACCAACTTGCCCGTCCCCGCCAATTTTCCATGGCGCAACAACCGGGCGATATTCGTTCGTGTTCCCGCATTATCACTGCTGTACCAACTCAGGATTTCTTGAACTCGATCAGCCATGCCCAACCTCCCATGAACTCTTTAATCATTTAACATAACCCGCCAAGAACCCGAGCCTGCCCAAATCTTCCCATTTTAAGGATAACGATTCACGCTTCACGTCTACCCTGGATGAACTCCTCTGCGTCGCGCACGTCGTTCGCACTACCGATGACTACCGGCACTCGCTGATGAATCTGCTTAGCTTCCACATCGAGGATGCGCATGGTCCCCGTGCTGGCTTTTCCACTCGCTTGCTCCACGACCCATGCCAATGGATTAGCCTCGTACAGCAACCGAAGCTTGCCCTCCGGCTTGTCCAACTCGCCGGGATATAGATAGATGCCTCCCCCGATGAGCATCCGGTGTACGTCGGCCACCAGGCAACCTGAATAGCGTCCGCTATAGGGCCTCCCCGTGGCTGTATCTTTCACTTTCAGATAGTCGAAATATCTCCTCGTTCCTCCGGGCCACTTATGATAATTGCCTTCATTCGCGCCGTACACCTTGCCGCGAACGGGAATCTTGATCTGCTCGTGGGACAAGAGATACTCTCCGATGCCGGGCTCCAATGTAAACCCATGGACTCCTTGTCCAACCGTGTAGACCAGCATGGTGCTTGACCCGTAGAGGAGATACCCGGCGGCCACCTGCTCTGTTCCATTGCAGACAAGGTCATCCGCGGTCGGCATCCGATCGGGGCGCTCTGATTTCACGACGGAAAAAATCGTCCCCAGCGGCATGTTGCAGTCCGTGTTCGATGAGCCATCGAGAGGATCGAAAAGCAACATGTGCTTGGCCTGCGGCCAATTCTCCGGAAGCAGGACCGGCTTCTCCATTTCTTCAGACGCGAGTGCACACACCAGGCCGTTCTGGCGAAATGCCGTCACAAAGGTCTCGTTCGCTATCTCATCCAGCTTCTTGACTGCCTCCCCCTGCACATTGATCTCGCCGGTTGTTCCTAGGATATCGATGAGCCCAGCACATCTGAGATCCTGTGCGATAAGTTTTCCCACCAAGCCAATCTGAGCCAAAAGACTACCAAGTTCCCCCGTGGCTCCCTTGTGAACCACCTGCTCTTGAGCGATATATCTGCTTAAAGTAAGAGGAAAGTGTCCCATGGTGGTAGAGGCAAGTATAACCGTTTTGGGCAGGGTGGGCAACGAACGGCTGGTTCTCTCATTGGGTCGGCGAAGGTGACGGCAATCCGCTGACGAGATCGGCCACAATCGACCCGATGACGACCTTGGCCTTCATTCGAACCGGAATGCGCCGATCATCGTTGGTAAACCATACCCGGATGTTGCCCTTGTTGAGAAAGAGACCTTGGAACGGCATCACAACCAGCACACGAGCCGTTTCGACTTCTCCCCACGGACCGCTGACCATCTCAATCCCCTCCACATGTACGTCCAGTTTGCGGTTTTTTTTGTCGTGATACACGTTCATCGTCAGCGATGACCCGGGCTGCAGCAATAATTCGCTGCGCGCATAATAGAGACAAGAGATGATGTCTTGGGTGGCCGGCTGCATCTCCAATAGTTCAGTCACCCCGTTTTTAACAACCGTGACCGTCCCCTCTTTCTGGTGAAAGATGTACTCGATATCTTCTTTTTTCTTCCCTTCCCGCCGCTTGAAGATCAAATGCTCCGGAAGCAGCGTGGCGAGATCCATGATCGACTCGACCCGGTTATCCACCGGAAAGAACTTGGTGATCACAGGCCTTGACTGCGCCGTGGTGATCAATTTCGCCAGCGGCCGGTCTCCGTCCATACCGGCGCCATTGATAGCCATCGCAGCTGTGCCGGCTGTAATATTCAGCCAAGAAATTTCGTAGGTAAACTGTTCCCCGACTTGGAAGGGTCTCGGTGAAGTAAGATCCCTGACCTCAGCCCACGAGATAGCCCCGGTCATGGCGCCCAGGATTGAGCATACCAACACGAGCCGAATGTGAGAAAAAAGAGCAGACATGCGTAGATCGCCTCGCTAGTGATGACGAGGAGAGTGGTGAAATGCCATGTGCGATAGACTGAGGGTGGGGTGAAAATTGAAGCGCCATTAGCTCAGGCTGAGCCTGAGTCTAATGGCCGAGCGGGACGGGCGAGACGAGGCGGGAATCCAATCTGTGTACGTCGCGCCTTTCGCGCATGTCAACAGTCAAGGTCGCGTTTGGCCGCTATCAATTCGCCTTCGATGACTGCGCGGATCGTGGCCAAACGCTCCGGCGAGGTGGCTTCAAACCGTAAGACGAGGGCCGGCTGGGTATTCGAGGCTCGGATCAGGCCCCACCCATCGTCAAAGATGGCACGCACCCCATCGATAGTGACGACATCGCGCACCACTAGCTTGGCTGGACCAAGCTCCTCGCGAATCTTCGCGCAGTCTGCCAACCGTTTCTGCACATGCCTGACCAACTCGAATTTGACTGAGTCCGACACATCAACCCGGATTTCAGGGGTGACGGACGTCTTCGGAAGATCCGCCACCAACGCGGAGAGTGGACGAGTCGTCTTGGCCAGAATCTCCGCGAGCCGGCAGGAGGCATATATCGCGTCGTCATACCCGAAGTACCGATCGGCAAAGAACATGTGCCCGGACATTTCGCCGGCCAGGACGGCTTGCTCACTTTTCATCTTCGCCTTGATCAGGGAGTGGCCGGTTTTCCACATGATCGGCCGCCCCCCCCGCTTCGCAATGTCGTCATAGAGACTCTGCGAGGATTTGACCTCTGAGATGATGGTGCTCCCCGGCTTTACTGCCAGAATATCGCGTGCGTAGACCACCATCAAACGATCACCCCATAACACATTCCCTCGCTCATCGATGGCCCCGATGCGATCGGCATCTCCGTCGTAGCCGATCCCGACATCTGCTTTGTGCTGTTTGACCGCCTGAATAAGATCGTCGAGATTCTCTAACACCGTGGGATCGGGATGATGGTTCGGAAATCTCCCGTCGAGATCGCAATGGATCCCTGTGACATGACAGCCGAGAAGCTCCAAAGCCTGTTTGGCCACCAACCCCGCCACACCATTTCCACAATCGATGACGACATGGAGACGCTTGGCATTGACATGGGGGAAGCTCTTCTTGATATAGGCCAGGTAGTCCGGAATGATCGGATGTTCCGATAACCGCCCAGATCCAGATACAAAAGAGCCGGCCTCCATCACCGCTCGAAGCGCCTGGATCTCCTCTCCATGAATCGCATCTTTCCCGATGCAGATCTTAAATCCATTGTATTCTGCCGCATTGTGACTCCCGGTAATCACGATGCCGCCGTCAACCGGTAGTTGAAACAGAGAGAAATACACCAGCGGCGAAGGACAAATACCGATATCCACCACATTCAATCCGCCGGCGAGGAGCCCCCGCACGAGGGCCTTGTGGAGCCCTGGCGAGCTCAATCGGCCATCTCGTCCGACTGAAATCGTCTTTACCCCACGGTCTTTGACATAGGTGGAGTAGGCGTGCCCCACCTGCTCCGCGATTGAATCTGTGAGTTCCTGGCCCACGATGCCGCGGAGATCATATTCGCGAAAGAGTCCCATGCTCTCGTTATTCGTTATTCGTTAAACGTGAAGTACGTGATGACGTTTTTGATTTTGACAAATATCGAATGAAGCCATTCACGACAGAGATGGCCCTCAGTACAGCCTCGCGTACCGACTCGAAGGTCTCATTCGAAATGAGTTTGCCCTCTTGAGCTACCGTCAAGTGATCCATTACTTCGTATAAAGACCCCCTTGCCTGCCTCGAAAACTGAATGTTCTCCGCGTAATGAAATCGCCCATACCCTTCGGCTAGATTGGCCCTAACAGATCGGGATGCTCTGATAAGCTGATCTTGCAGTCGATATTGCTCTTCCTTCGGAAAGGTACGCGCTAGCGCAGCAATCTGCGATCTTAGGTCTCTGCACACCTTCCAGACATCAAGGTCTTCGAATGTTTTGATGATTGATTGCTTTCCCCCAGCAACTTCCATTTTTCCCCTGAATTTCTATTTCTCGCGGTTCACGATTAACGTTTAACGATTAACGTTCCTCCCATAATCATCCTGAAACCGGACAATATCGTCTTCTCCAAGATAAGGCCCGTTTTGCACTTCAATGATATGCAGGGTCTCTTGACCGGGGTTTTCCAACCGGTGTCGAGTTTCGACAGGAATTTCTGTGCTATGCCCGATCTTGAGATCGAAAACCTCATCGCCCCTGGTCACCCGCGCCGTTCCGGTGATCACCACCCAATGTTCGCTCCGTCGATGGTGCATCTGCAACGAAAGCCGCCCTCCGGGCTTCACCGTCACGCGCTTCACTTTGTAACCAAGTCCTTCTTCCAAGATGGTATAGGACCCCCAAGGCCGATGCACAGTCAGATGCTCCAGATGTTCCGGCGCTTTCTGCTTTTTCAGAATTTCGACCAACTGTTTCACATCTTGCGCGCGGGATTTTGGGCAAACTAATGTGGCGTCCGGCGTATCGACCACCACCATGTCGGTGAGCCCGATCGTCGCCACGAGGCGACGATCCCCGTAGACGATCGATCGGCGACTATCGAGATCGACCACACGACCGACCACAACATTACCGACCTTATCCTTCGACGCCACTTCATCCAGGCTCCCCCAACTCCCGACGTCAGACCACTGAAAAGACACGGGCACGATCGCAGCTTTCTTCGATCGCTCCATGACGCCCGTATCGATCGAGACCGGCGTCAGTGCTCGGTAGGCATCGTCGATAGCCCGTTTAGCCGCCCCTGCTTGCATCAACTGGCCGATCCGTTCGATCCCACGAAAGAGGGTGGGTTGATGGCGTTGAATTTCATCAAGGATCGCTGCGGCGCGCCAAATAAACATGCCGCTGTTCCAGTAGTAGTCCCCAGCTTTGAGATATTGCGCAGCGTTGGTCGCATTGGGTTTTTCAACGAACCGGCTGACCGGATGTCCCTTAAGCGAACCCTGTTTCCCCAACGTCACTTTTCGGTCGGGTTTGATGTACCCGTAGCCGGTCTCCGGACGACTCGGCTTGATGCCAAACGTCACCAGATAGTCCTGCTTCGCCAGCGTCGCCGCCAACGCCACCGCCGAGTCGAACTGACGCTGGCCTTTGACGACATGATCAGCCGGAACCACCAACATCATGGCGTCAGGGTCGCGACGGACTAGTTCTAACGCCACCAAGGCAATGGCTGGAGCGGTATTGCGCCCTTCCGGTTCGAGCACGAAATTATCGGAGAGCGCATCTTTCCAATCACTCAGCTGGACGCGGATGGACTCTGCTTGAGCAGGATTCGTGGAGATCATCACCTGGTTGGGCGCCGAAGCACAGATCACCCGGCGCATGGTCTGCTGAATCAACGTTTCATCTCCCATGATCCGCAGCAGCTGTTTGGGAAACAACTGCCGGCTGAGCGGCCAAAACCTGGTGCCGCTGCCGCCGGCCATGATCACGGGGTACAGATGGTTATGCAGTTCGAGATTCGAAGTTCGTCGTTTGAGAGAAGCCATAAACCGATCTCCTAACTCTATGCGCGTGTTTCGGAACCAGGAACTAGGAACTTGGAACTTCGGCCTTGTGCGTCCAGAATCAAATCAATGATTTCCCGAACCGCCCCCTCCCCGCCCTTCTTCTGACAGACATAGTGGACCGCCGCCACAATATCCGGCAGTCCGTCCGCTGGAGAGGCTGAAAACCCCACGGCCTTCAAGGCTGCAAGATCGTTCACATCGTCTCCTATATAGGCCACTTGCTCGAGTAAGAGCCCATGTCTGGCCGCCATCTCTCGAATCACCGTTAACTTATCCATCACCCCTTGGTGCAGCTCGGGAATCGTAAGCTTTTCGGCACGTCGCGCCACCAGCTTGGTTCGCTCCTGCGTGACAATGGCGGTGATAATCCCGGCCCGCTGCAACAGCTTGATCCCCATGCCATCGCGCGTGTTGAACTTCTTCCACTCATCGCCGGACTCGGCATAGTACATTCCTGCGTCAGTCAAAACGCCGTCGACATCGGTGGCAAACAGACGGATCTGGCTCAGCAGCTTGCGTGACACCTTCGTGGGTCGCGATACTTTTTGAGATGATGTTCGTGGAGCCATCGTGTGAACTCTAGGTGTGACCTGTTGCTATATTACTGATTGCGATTAGCGCGGCAACTAAAAACTGAAACCGGCAAAACATGATGGGTGAGCGAGCACGATCCCACCCCATTAACTAGAGATGGACGCGAGGCGTGGAGCGTGCTTCATAAATCTGGTTAGGGCATCCCGCCAATGAGGCAACAGCGCTCGTACCGTACCCAATCGGTCTTGCGCAAGGACGGAATAAGCGGGACGCCTCGCGAGACGTCCTGCTTGGGCAGTCGTAATGGGACGAACCAGTGTCGAGAGATCCATAAGGCTGACGATGGCCTCTGCGAACTCGTGCCAGGTGCAATCGCCAGTATTCGTCACATGGCAGACACCGCGCAGGTCATTCGTAAGCAGATCTTTCAAGGCCAGAGCCAGATCGTCGGCATTGGTCGGACAGCCTCGTTGATCTCCCACCACCTCGAGGAGCGGTTTTTCACGGGCCAACCGCATAATCGTCTTCACGAAATTGTCCCGCGCATGTCCATAGAGCCAGGCCGTTCGAACCACCAATGTGTTGGGGCAAGTTGTCAAAGCAGCGATTTCTCCCGCTCGCTTGGATTGCCCATACACATTGATAGGATGAGGCACGTCCTCCTCACGATAAGGAATCGACTTGGTTCCATCGAAGACATAGTCCGTCGACACATAAATCAATCTCGCATTGAGCGTTGCGGCAGCGCGGGCTACAAACGTGGTCCCTTGAGCGTTCACCGCCAGCGCATGATCGGGCTCGCGCTCAGCCCCATCGACATTGGTGAAGGCCCCGGCATGCAAAATGACAGACGGACGGGCAGCCACAATCTGGGATTCAGTGTCAGATTGCGTGAGGTCAAACTCCGGCAGATCTTTCAGGATGAGATCTTCTCCCGAGAGGACCTGCTGGAGCGCGTGACCTAGTTGTCCCTGCGCGCCTGTGATCAGAATTCGCATCTTAAAATAAAGTTCGAGGTTCGACGCTCACAAAGAACTCAACTTCGAACGTCAAACCTCGAACCTTCCTTGAGGCGCTTCCCATACATCTGTTCATAGTACTGAAGAAACTCTCCGGACTTAATCGAGCGCCACCAGTCCTCATGCTCCTGATACCATTGGATGGTCGCACGTAGTCCCTCTTCAAATGGCACGGCAGGGCTCCATCCCAACCGACGCAACTTGCTGCAATCCACCGCGTAGCGGCGATCATGCCCCGGACGATCCCGCACCAATCGAATGAGGTCGCGGGATCTGCCGAGATGGCCGACAATCTGTTCGGCCACGGTGATATTCTCCCGTTCATTGCCCCCGCCGACGTTGTAGATCTGCCCCGGTTCACCGCGAAGAAACACCTGCTCGATCGCCGAGCAATGGTCCTGCACGGCCAACCAATCACGACGCTGACGTCCATCCCCATAGAGCGGGAGAGGCAGGTTGTCGATCGCATTCGTGACGAACAGCGGGACGAATTTTTCCGGATACTGATTCGGCCCATAGGTATTGCTGCCCCTGGTTACCATCACCGGAAACCGATAGGTTGTCCAATAGCTGAGAGCCAAGAGGTCTCCGCCGGCTTTGCTGGCAGAATAAGGACTCCTCGGGGCCAGGCAGTCGCTTTCAATCGACATCCCGGTCTCGACGCTGCCATAGACTTCGTCTGTGCTGACTTGCAGAAATCGTTGCACACCAGCTCGACGAGCCTCCTCAAGCAGCCTTCCGGTTCCCACCACATCGGTCTGTGCGAAGGCTCCCGGATCGAGAATCGAGCGATCGACATGAGTCTCCGCTGCAGCATTAATCACCCCTTCAATCCGATGGTCGCGAATGAGACGTTCGACCAAAGGCTGATCCCCAATATCCCCATGCACAAATGTGTGCCGGGCATGCGTCTCGACCGCCTTGAGATTTGCTGGATTGCCGGAGTATTTCAGCGCATCGAGATTCACCACCTCATGGTCGCCCTGAACAACCAGGCGACGGACGAGATGCGATCCGATAAAGCCGGCCCCTCCGGTTACAAGGATTCGCATCTTAGGAGCTGCTTCGGGTTCCAGGTTCGAAGTTCATAGTGGCGTGAGTCTTATAATTTATTAGCGCCGGTTTGCGCTACGAGTTGGTTGGCCAGGTGAAGGATCGTCCCCGCATCGGTCCACCACCCTTCTAACGTATCCCAGGTCAGTGTTCCATCCGCAATATAAGCGTTATTGACGTCGGTAATTTCAATTTCAGACCGGGATTGTGAAGTCTGGTTCATGATTGAGAAGGATTGTATCCTGATAGATTATGCATACAAATCAAAAACACTTCTGGAAGTCAGGCATGTACTAGGGGGTGAGCGACTTCACTCAATGGATGTGCTCGATGCTGCGGGGCGACATCGGGGAATAGGTCGGGACAGCCTCATTAAGTCGACGAATCAATTCATCATCATCGCCATGACTCACGGCAGCCTCAAGGTGAGCGATCGCTTTATCGAGCCGATCCGATTGAACAGGTGAGGCATTGACGGCTCGCCGGATCTTTGCGTGCGGCGTGGGTTCAACTTGTTCCGTATCTTCAAAGAGTTCTTCGAACAGTTTTTCTCCTGGACGCAAGCCACTGTATACAATCTGAATATCCTGGTCCGGCACAAGACCGGACAAGACAATCATATTCCTGGCCAGATCGACTACTTTGACCTGCTCTCCCATATCCAGCACGAACACCTCGCCTCCCTGCCCCAAAAGGCTGGCCTGCAACACTAATTGCACCGCCTCCGGAATCGTCATGAAGAATCGTTTGATCTCGGGATGGGTCACCGTGACGGGTCCTCCCTTTCGAATCTGCTCCGCAAACAGAGGGACCACACTGCCGTTACTGCCTAGTACATTTCCAAATCGGACCACCGTAAATTTCGTCCGTTCTCCATGGCTCAGGCTCTGCATCAGATCTTCGGCTATCCGTTTCGTGGCGCCCATGACACTCGTCGGATTCACCGCCTTATCCGTGGATATGAGCACGAACCGATCGACGCCGCTCGCCAGCGATGCCTCCGCCACGACTTTTGTTCCAAGAATGTTATTGCGAACGGCCTCCTTCGGATTCAGCTCCATGAGCGGCACATGTTTGTGCGCAGCGGCATGAAAGACAAGGTCAGGGTCCGTCTGCTGCAACACCTCGACAACCCGGTCGTGTACTGTGACATCTCCCACCGCCGGAATGATCGTCACTTTCGGAAACTGCCTCCGCAACTCAAAATCCAACGCATACAGTCCATTCTCATAGCGCTCAAAGAGGATCAGCGTGGCCGGGTGGTATTGAGCGATTTGCCGGCACAGCTCGGACCCGATCGATCCCCCGGCGCCGGTCACGAGGACTCGCTTTGCTTCCAGCAACGGATGTAACTCCTGTCGATCCATCTGAATAGGTTCACGTTGTAGCAGATCCTCCAGGCTCATCGGCCTGACCTGTCTTAGCGCCTCTGGATTCGCCAGCAGCTGTTTCACGCTCGGTAAGGTCTTGATGGGAATCTTGCACCCCTCCGACGCGGCTAGAATTCGCTGTTTCAAAACGGTTGACGCCGAAGGAATCGCCACAATGATCTCATGCGCGACAAGCCCTTGCGCTAGACTCGGAATATCCGCGATAGTCCCTGCGACGGATATTCCATGGATCTTCATTTTCCGCTTGACGGGGTCGTCGTCCACCAGCCCGACCGGACGGTAGTGAGAACCGGCGTTGCTCAGCATATCCCTGACCAACAGCTCACCGGCATTGCCCGCTCCGACCACCAACACTCGTCGAGCCGTCGGGCTCACTACTTGAAGCCATTCCCGGAACCAGCGAACCACCAACCGGATGCCAGCGAGGAAGAGGCCACTGAGCACACCAGTGAGAATAATGATCGAGCGGGGATAAGCGAACCATCCAAGGAGACCATGCACCACCCCATAGAACACTGCAGAACTAATGACGGAGGCCCAGAGAATTCGACCTAGATCATGAAGACCAACATAGCGCCAAAGCCCGCGCTGAATGCCGAATGCGATAAGACCAACCCCATAGATCGCTAAGACGAGAGGAAGGCCCCGCCAGAACAGTCGTACGTAATCAGAGGGAATGTTCCCTTCGAATCGGAGAGTAAAGGCAGTCACATTCGCCGCCGCAATCAGCCCAAGCTGTGTGCAGATAACAAGGACCGATCTGTTTCGAAGCGCTACTTGCCCATAGCGGCCGACAAGATGATGAAACAGTGAGACCACGACGTTTCGCATTAGATTTCCGTGGCAGCCACGGACCTTGGATTTCGAGGTCCCTCTGCTGTCCGATTATATGACGGGTAACTCAAGACCGCCATCCCTAGAAGCACCCAGAAGAGCAGCGCCAAGGTTCCGACCAACATTTGATCGAACTGGAGACGTAGCATCAACCCTACGACGCTGACAACTGATCCCACGAGTACGGCTTTTGACAGCCAATCGTGAGCCTGGCGGTACTCTTCAGTGGCCCGCCGAACGACCCGAACAAAGAACCACGCAAAGAGCAACATGCCCGGAAGCCCGACATGGAGCGCCAGGTAGAGGAAGATATTGTGTGTCCCTTGATTCGTAACGGCGAGATGTCCAGGCATGACAACTTCCTGGTCCTGGCCATAGAGCAAAATATAGCTGTTGCCCCCGTATCCGATCCCAACCAACCAATGCTTGGCAATTTCTGACAGGGTAAACCACCATATATCGAGACGATGAATCACCGAGGCAAACCCTTTTTTTACAGGAATCGAGGTCGTGATATCGGCCGTCTGTCCTGCCACAGGAGTGAACCCTGCATTGAACACTAACACGACAGCAGCAATCGCAAATACCGTGGAAAGCGTGGCGACAATCTTGGCAGAGGTTGAACGGATGAGCCAGACGATCACCCACAGCTCTGCAACCAAGGCGATCAAGCCCGCGCGTGACTGAGTGGAAATCAAGCAGACCGCCATCATTCCTACGATAAACGCGCCGCCGGCTCGTATGGCTTGAGGCCCCTCTCCTAATGCCACAGCCAATCCAAACGGAATGATCATGACCAGAAACGTTGTCAGCCACACCTCAGCCGAAAGAAACGAGACCACGGCTTGAGGATTTTCAAGGTTGAACTGTGAAAGTCCATAGCCGGCGACCAGGATTGCCATAACCCCGACCAGCCCAAAGAGAACTTGTCGATAGAGCAGCCCCTTGTAGAAATAAATCACCGCGTAGAACACCACCATTTGCTGAAGTAACTTGCCATACTCCTTCACACTATAGGACGGATCCACAGAAAAAGGGATCGTCAGTCCAACCCAAACCACAAAGGCCAGCAAGAGCTTATCGTACGGTGTCCGGGAATAGAACAGCCCCCGATTGATGGCACACCACACAACCAGCAAACCAAGCAGGAGAATAAACCCGTTTCGTTCCACAATCAGAAGCGGCTTGAAAGGAAGCACCGCGATAAAGACAGCCAAGACCACGCGGATGATGGTATCGAGATAGGGCACCCGCTCGGATGACGGCATGGCAATTGATGAAGTCGTTGGCACCGCTATCCTTTCAAGAACCGACTGGCTGTATCCGTTTCTCGACCCCCTTCACTGCAAGGGCAAGGGAGAGAAACAGCACCCCCCAGAACCCCAGGATGACAAGTCGCCACTCCTCCGATGCATCCTGATAGAGCACCGCAAGGCCGCCGCACAAAGCCATCACCCCATATTCTGCCAAAACCGCCCGCCGGTGGCCCCACCCGCTGAGGACCAGCCGTTGGTAATAGTGTTCACGATGAGCTTTCCAGATCTTCTCAAAGCGGAGCACTCGTCGCATCAACGTCACCGTCGCATCCAAAATGAATGGAGAAAAGAGGATGATCGGAACCCAAAGATCAAAGATCCCATCGCGAAACCCTAAGAGGATCAGCGTGCCACCCAGAAAGCCGACCGTGATACTGCCGGCATCGCCCATGAAGATACGAGCCGGCGGGAAATTATGGACGAGAAATCCCAGAGCACTCATTGCGACCAATGTGGCGATCAGGACCATGGCCGGAGCCCCAGCCTTCCATCCGAAATAAGCCAGAAATCCAAAGCCGAGGACAGTCATTCCGCTCGCAAGACCATCCATGCCATCCATGAAGTTGTAAAGGTTAGTCATCCAGAGCAGGAATATGACGCTCACAGGGCCTGCCATCCATCCGAGCGGGATGGTCTGAACTTCCGGAATCGGAATGGAAGAAAGCGTCAGTCCCACACCGCCCACAACGATAAGGGCCGCCGTCGTCTGAATGGCGAAGCGAAGACTCGCAGGAAGACCGATCCTGTCGTCAGCAAAGGACACGACGAACACAAGCAGCATTGAACCAACGATCCAGAGGCTCCCCGATGCCAGCCCCTTCGGCAGAAAAGCCGCCGAGGGCCGCGAAATTGCTACGACACAGGCGGCGACAACGAGACTGATCACGACACTCGCAATAATGGCCAACCCTCCGGTCCGTGGGGTCGGTGTGCGATGCAATGATCGCTCATTGGGATGATCGAGCATCCGAAGAAAAGATCTCGGCGAGCACAAACGGCCTGTGAGCCACCAGGCAAACACCAGGGAAATGATTGCTGGAAGGGTAACCATCATGCACGGTTTGCGCGATATGCTGCGATCAGACCAGGTACGGCAGCTGTTGCTGAAGAACACCATTTCTCATGAGGTCACCACCCGAATAGATGTTCGGGCACGGAACCAGGCAGCGGTTTCTGAAAGGCCGGCGTCGACTGTGAACGGCGGATGCCAATCCAACTCTGTTTGGATCTTCGACGAGTTGACCTGAAGAGATCCGACGAGCCGATCGATCATAGCGCGTTTCCCCACAATCTGTCCCATCCAACTGAGAATTGACGTCGGGCACGTCCACAGACACACGTTGGTTCTCATCGCAACGCTAAGTTGTCTGACCAATTCAGGCGTTGAGAGATCCTCTCCATCGCTGACTAAGTAGGTTCGACCCGCTGCGCGCGGATCGTGTACGCATCGCGCCAAAGCATCGACGAGGTTCCCGAGATAGACAAAGCTGCGCTGATTACGGATGCCTGCCAGTGGAAGCGGGATACCTCTGCGGAGGATATTCAGAAGCTGAAGGAAGTTACCTCTGACCCCCGGACCATACACAAGAGGCGCCCGAACAATGACCACGTCCATCCTCGTCTGCTTCGAAATTCGATCAAGCGCCTGTTCTGCCTCCCACTTCGAGACCCCATACGG
>Ga0187894_10000347_pt1 | contig 62873 bp, 55 predicted proteins | sample GBC1701081metaG_FD_136650 | JGI IMG/M metagenome (GOLD analysis project Ga0187894, IMG submission 136650) | White microbial mat communities from a lava cave in the Kipuka Kanohina Cave System on the Island of Hawaii, USA - GBC170108-1 metaG ... | reverse complement strand
GTGAAGTCCTGCAGGATCACGCGCGCCGGCATGAACGGGATCTCGCGCTCGGGAGTCTTCTTCGGGTCCCAGGCGAGCAGCGCCTCGATGTGCTCGCGCGTGACGCTGCGGCCGTCCTCGCGGCGCAGGAGGTTCTCGAGCAGCACGCGGAGCGAGAACGGCAGCTTCGCCACGCGATCGCCGAGCTTCGAGACGCGCGAGATCGCGAAGCGTGTGCCGCCGACGTCGAGGGTGTCGCGTGTCTTGAAGCTGTCCAACGTTGCCATGCGGCTCCTTATATGTGCCAAAGAACGGCGATTCCATGGCGTCCGAGCACCAGCGCGCGTTCCGCATCCTGTTCGTCGGCCTCGTGTGTCTCGGCATGGGGCAGTCGATGCTGTTCTCGACGCTGCCCCCGGCGGCGCGGGACCTCGGGCTCACGCCGTTTCGCATCTCGACCATCTTCGCCGTCTCCGCGACGCTCTGGGTGTTCGTCTCGCCGTGGTGGGGCCGGCGCAGCGACGTCGTCGGACGGCGGCGGATCATCCTCACCGGACTCCTCGGCTACGGCCTGTCGATGGCGCTCGTCGCGACGACGATCACGTGCGGGCGGACCGGACTCCTCCCGGCGGCGCTCGTCTACCCGTGCCTCATCGGCTCGCGGTCGATCTTCGCGCTCCTCGGATCGGGCACCGGGCCCGCGTCGCAGGCGTACGTCGCCGATCGCACGAGCCACACCGAGCGCACGGCCGGGGTCGCGTTCTTGAACGCCGCGATGGGGCTCGGCGAGACGATGGGGCCCGGCTTCGGCTCGCTGCTCGCCGTGCTCGGCCTCGGCGCGCCGCTCTACTTCGCCGCCGTGCTCGCCGTCGCGAGCGCCGGACTCCTCTGGCGTCTCCTGCCCGAGGAGCCGGGGCACGCTGCACGGGCGCAGACGCTGCGGCCGCGGCTGCGTCTTCTCGACGCGCGAGTGCTGCCGTTTCTGGGGATTGCCGCGGCCCTGCAGGCGGTGCGCGCCACCACGACGATCACGCTCTCGCTCTTCTTCCAGGACACGCTCGGGCTCGATGCGGCGGCGACGGTGCGCGATGCCGGCATCGGCTTCGTCGTGCTGGCGGTCGCGGGACTCTTCACGCAGCTCGTCGTCGTCCAGCGCCTGCGGCCCACGGCGCGCGCCATGCTGCGCGCGGGCGTTCCGCTCATGTTGCTCGCGTTCGTCGTGCTCTCGCTCGGCGATGCGTTCGCGACGCACCTCGCCGCGCTCGCCACGCTCGGGGTCGGCCTCGGGCTCGTGCGCCCCGGCACGTCGGCCGGCGCGTCGCTCGTGGTCGACGCGCACGAGCAGGGCGCCGTCGCCGGAGTCATGAGCGGCCTCGCCGTCATCGGGAACGTCTTCGGGCCGATGCTGGGGACGACGCTCTACGAGATGACGCCGCGCGCCCCATATGTCCTCAATGCCGCCATCATGACGGTCGCCCTTGCGACGGTCCTCACGAGCCGTCGGTTGCGCACGCTGCGGGCCTGACGCATTCCGCTTGGCAACTCGTGCACCGTCACGCAGGATGACGGGAGTGCCGCGCCGCCGACGGATCCTCTTCGTGCCGCTGGCGGCCGGCATCCTCGGCCTTTGCGGCTGTGGTCCGAGCGCTCCGACCGGATCGCCCCCGCAGCTCGTCACGGTGAAGCGTCTCGTCGACGACAAGCCCGCGACCCTTCCGACCGGGTTCGCGTGGGGCGCGTACGCCAGCCTCGCCGGCGACGCGCGCATCACGCTCACCTCGTTCACGTCGCGCGAGGCCCTGGCCGCAGCCGTGACGCCCCCGGCCCCCGACGCGACGACGCAAACCTGGACGGTCGACATTCCCGAGTCGTGGCGCGATCGGAAGTGGGTCGGCGTACAGCCGATGGCCCGGCTCGACGGCCAGGGCGGCGTGGCGTTGCCGTTCCAGCTCGTGTCGCCGGCCCGCGATGGGATGCGCGTCGGGATCGACGGCGGCGACCTCGCGCACGACACCTGGATGGCGGTACGGATCGCGCCGGTTCCCGCCCTCGACGCGCGGGACATCGTGAGCGAGCCGTTCGTCGTCGCGCCGGGAGCGGTGCTCGGCTTCGGGGCCGGTCTCGAGCCGCGCGGTCCGAGCGGCACCCCGTTCCCGGTCGAGTTCCGCGTCGCGGTCGTGGCCGACGGACGGGAGACCGTCGTGCAGCGCACGACGGTCAACGGCGTGCGACCGGGCGGCGCCTGGGTCGACGCACGTGCGGATCTCGGCGCTTTCGCCGGACGTACGATCCGGCTGCGACTCTCGACGGCGGGCGCCGATCCGGCGCGCGAGAGCACCGCGCTCCCACTGTGGGCCGATCCCGTCGTCCTCGTGCCGCAGCGCTCGCACATGATGAACGTGGTCCTGCTCTCGCTCGACACGCTGCGCGCCCGCAGCGTCGGCACGTACGGGTGCCTACGTCCGACGACGCCGTGGCTCGATCGCTTCGGCACGCAGGGTGTGGTCTTCGACGCGGCCTACACGACGGCGCCGCACACGCTGCCAGCCCACGTGAGCGTGTTCTCCGGTCTCTACCTGCGCACGCACACCATTCGGTCGCCGCGGCAGGCGATCCCGCCGACGGTGTCGACGCTGACCGAGCACCTCCGCGACGCGGGCTACGAGACGGCCGCGTTCACCGAAGACGGCTTCGTCGATCCGGGCGTCGGCATCCGGCGCGGCTTCGCGACCTACCGCGAGAACACGAGCCCGAACCTGCACGAGCCGCTCGGCCAGGCGGCGGCGACGTTCGGCGCGGGCATCGAGTGGCTCGGGCGGCACCGCGATCAGGCGACGTTCCTCTTCCTGCACACCTATCAGGTGCACTTCCCGTACACGCCGCTCCCGCCCTACGATCAGGCGTTCGAGCCGACCGCCGAGCCTCTCGATCCGGACCAGCGCGACCTGCTGCGCTACGAGCAGGAGACGCGCTACCTCGACGACCAGGTGCAGCGGGTGCTCGACGCCATCGACGGGCTCGGGCTCGGCGTCCGCACGCTCGTCGTCGTCATGTCCGATCACGGCGAGGAGTTCATGGAGCACGGGCAGCGCACGCACGGATTCCAGCTCTACGACGAGTCGACGCACGTGCCGCTCATGATGCGCCTTCCGGGCGCCGTTCCCGCAGGGCTCCGCGTCGAGGAGCCCGTGTCGCTGGTCGACGTCGCCCCGACCATCCTCGACCTCGTCGGCGCGACGCCGCTGGTGGGTGCCGACGGGCAGAGCCTCGTGCCGCTGCTGGGAGCCGGCAAGGAGAAGTGGGACCGCCGCGCGGTATTCGCCGAAACGTACTCCTCGCTGGTCGCGCACCGCAGCGACCTGCTCTCGACGCGGACCCCGCTCGTGCACTGCATCTTCCGGACCGGCCGCGGTACCGCCGAGTGCTACGATCCGGCAATCGATCCCGACGAGCGCTCGCCGCTCGTCGGCCGGGAGCGCGACATCATGGCCGCCCGCAACCAGACCGTCGTGTATGGGGCCCTCAAGCCGATCGAGCCGGCAGCGGCGCCGGTCGAGGCGACAACGCCGGCGGCGCAGGACGAGCGGACCGAGAAGCTCCGCGCGCTCGGGTACGTCGAGTAGTCGCTACCGCCGGCCGTGGGCGTCGAGGAAGCGCTGCACGGCGCTGCGGTGCCCCATGGTCGTGAAGCACATGGGCTCGGCGAACTCCTCCATGGCGATCGCCTGCTCCCAGGTCATGTCGGCCGCGCGGCGCAGCAGCGGCTTCGTCATGGTGACGATACCGTCCGGCAGCGCGAGCACGCGCTCGGCCCACGCCGTCGCCTCGGCGAGCAGGCGCTCGTGCGGCACGACGTGGTTCACGAGCCCCATCGCTTCGGCTTGCGCGCCCGAGATCTCGCGTCCCGACGCGAAGAGCTCGAAGGCGCGATGGACACCCACCCGACGTGTGAGGAACCAGCTCGTTCCCACCTCGGGTACGAGCCCGATGTTGCCGAACGCCGGCACGAGACGCGCGCGCTCGGAGGCGATCAGCAGGTCACACGCGTACGCGAACGCGAGGCCGACGCCCGCCGCGGCGCCGTTGATGGCGGCGATGAACGTCGTGTCGCTCTGCGCGATCAAGCGCGCGATGCCGCCGAACTGCTGACGGATCCATCGCCAGAGCCCGATCGCGCCGTCCTCGCCCACGTCCAGGATGCCACGCGCCTTCACCATGAGACGAACGTCCCCGCCGGCCGAGAACGCGGGATCGGCGCCGGTGAGGATGACGACGCGCGCACCCCGATCGGCGACCAGCGCCTCCAGGTGGGCGCGGAGCTGCACCGTCAGCGGCGCGGAGAGCACGTTCAGCTTGTCCGGATCGTCGAGCGTGACCGTGGCGATCTTGCCGCTGCGCGCGACCTTCACGAGCGCGCGCGTGTCGGCGCGCGCTTCGGCGACGAGCTCTTCGTAGCTTCGGGGATCGGGCATGTGCTCCTCCTCTGCGCGCCGCCGTATGCCCGGTCGGGACCCGTGGCAAGGCGCCCACTTGATCACCGGCGCGTTCTCGGTCAGGAAGCGCGATCCATGAAGAGCCACCTCGCGTTCCTCGTCGCCGTCTGCGTCCTGTCGACGGCCGTTGCGACATCCGCGCCGGCCGAGGACAAGCCGGCCGCGCCCAAGAAGGAGGCCGCCGTGAGCGGAGCCACCGATCCCGCCATCGCCGAGATCGACAAGTTCATCGCCGAGAAGAAGATCGACAAGGCGAACGCCGGCTGGAAGACCAGCCTGCCGCAGCCGCCGAAGCTAACCTTCACCAAGGGCAAGCAGTACGTCTGGGTCCTCCAGACCAACAAGGGCACGATCAAGATCGCGCTCAAGCCCGACGTCGCGCCGATGCACGTGTCGAGCACGATCTATCTCACGCGCCTCGGCTTCTACGACGGCATCGTGTTCCATCGCGTGATCACCGGCTTCATGGCGCAGGGCGGCGATCCGCTCGGCGTGGGCACCGGTGGGCCCGGGTACAAGTACGCTGGCGAGTTCTCGCCGACCGTGAAGCACGACAAGCCCGGCATGCTCTCGATGGCGAACGCCGGCCCCGGCACGGACGGGAGCCAATTCTTCATCACCTTCGTGCCGACGCCGCACCTGGACGGCCGCCACTCGATCTTCGGCGAAGTGATCGACGGCATGGACGTCCTGAAGAAGCTCGAGGCGGCCGGATCGGCGTCGGGCAAGACCAGCGAGCCGCTGTCGATCACGAAGGCGACGATCGAAGTGCAGTAAGCCCGCGCGGCTACGGCACGGCGTCGAGCTGCGCCGCGAATGCGTCGTGCCGTCGAGCACGAAGCCCCAGCGCTCGGCGCCGTCCGCGCCAGCGAGCTTCACGACCGCGAAGTCGCCGCTCGCACGCTCGGACGAGCGGGAGTGAGCCACGCCGCCCCCGGCCCGCGGATCATCCCAGCGCCTCCTGCACCTCGCGCGCGCGATGCTCGTCGGCCACGTCGGAGTGGCACGCGTGCTTGCCGGCGACGACCGGTAGCGCATCGGCGCGCCGGCGCAGCAGGTCGCGCCCCTCGTCGCCGACGCCGGGGCTCTGCATCGCGCGGCGCTCGGGTTGGAAGGCGGCGTCCTTGCCGCTCGCGAACGCCTGGATCTCCTTCGAGATACGCATGCTGCACCAGTCGTGACCGCACATGGCACAGAAGTCGGTGTCGACCTCCAGGTCCTCGTCGTGGAGCGCGCGCGCCGTCTCGCCGTCGAAGGCGAGCTCGAACTGGCGCGGCCAGTTGAGGGCGGCACGGGCGCGGGAGAGATCATCGTCCCACTCGCGCGCGCTGGGGACGCCGCGGGCGATGTCGCCAGCGTGGGCGGCGATCTTGTACGCGATGCAGCCCTGCTTCACGTCGTCGGCCTTGGGAAGGCCCACGTGCTCCTTCGGCGTCACGTAGCAGAGCATGGCGGCGCCGTGGCGCGCGGCCTCGGTCGCGCCGATTGCGCTCGTGAGATGGTCGTAGCCGGGGAAGACGTCGGTCACGAGCGGGCCCAGCACGTAGAAGGGCGCGTCGTCGCAGAGCTCCTGCTCGAGGCGCATGTTCCAGCCGATCTGGTCGAGCGGGACGTGCCCCGGTCCCTCGACCATCGCCTGCACGCCTTTCTCGCGCGCGCGCTGGACGAGCTCGCCCAGGGTGCGCAGCTCGGCGAGCTGTGCCGCGTCGCTCGCATCGGCGAGGCACCCGGGGCGAAGGCCGTCGCCCAGCGAGTAGGTGACGTCGTACTCGCGCATGATCGCGCTGATCTCGTCGAACAGCTCGAACATCGGGTTCTCCCTACCGTGGTGGATCATCCACTTGGCGAGGAGCGATCCGCCGCGCGACACGATGCCGCACACGCGCGGAGCCACCAGCGGCAGGTGCGCGCGCCGCACGCCGGCGTGGATCGTGAAGTAGTCGACGCCCTGCTGCGCCTGGCGCTCGATCTCCTGCAAGATGACGTCGTGCGTGAGGTCTTCGATGCGGCGGCCGACGATCATGCCGTAGATGGGGACGGTGCCGATCGGGATCGTGCTGTGGTCGACGATCGCCTGCCGGCACGCGGCGAGCTGGCCGCCGGTCGAGAGGTCCATCAGCGTGTCGGCGCCGTACTTCTGTGCCCAGCGCAGCTTCTCGACCTCTTCATCGGTCGTGCTCGAGACGGGCGACGCGCCGATGTTGGCGTTCACCTTGGTCGTGATCATGCGGCCGATGCCGGTCGGATCGAGACGCTTCGGCGCGCGCTCGCCGCGGAGCACGCCGGCGTCGGCGATCGCGGCCCAGCGCTGCGCCGCGGTCTGGTTCACCCACAAGCGGGCGGCGCCGCTGGCTCCGGGGTGACCGACGGCAACGTCGGGGTAGCTTCGTTCGCATCCGCCACCGGGGGCTTCGCCGCCGCTGCCGGCCAGATGCCGCACGTTGGCGGGGATCACGAGGCGGCCGCGCGCGACCTCGTCGCGGATCGTCTCAAGCGCGACGCCCTCGCGCCGCGCCACTCGCCGCATCTCGGGAGTGACGATGCCCTGTCGTGCCGACTCTAGCTGTGTCATTCGCGCTTTCCCTCCGCCGGAATTACCCGGATCAGGTTCGAGGGGTCGGCGGGTTCCCCCACCCGCCATCTCAGCCGCCGGCTCGGGGGCGGCTCCCCCAGCGTCGTGTGTCGATGCTGGCCGGACGATGACCCCGCCGGGGGGGATCGTCAAGATGGCGCGCGGCTCCGAGCAGGATGCGCGAAGAGGAATCGACTCCCCCCCGGAGCCGCAGGTCGTCCGCGCGGAAGCGCGAGCCGAGCTAGCCGGGGATGGCGGCGGCGTGGGCCCGTCGTCCGCGAAGAACACGCGCCGCGACGAGGCCCACGACCCCGGCCAAGGCCAGTATCGCACCCGCCTCGCTGACGAAGGCGCCGATGAGGAAACACAATCCGTCGTGCGAGAACGTGTGGCAATCCTTCTCGGCCTGCCGGAGCCCGTCGAAGTAGAAGAAGACTCCGAGCAAAAGAACCGCGCTCCCGAGACAACGTACGACCCGCGCTGCACGGGGTGCGCTTCGTTGACTGCGCCAGTACCACAGGCCCCACCCTACGGCGGCGGGCGGCGCCACCAGTACGACGGGATGCTCTTCGGCGAGCATGGTCAGCGAATTCATCCGTAGCGCTTCCATGGCGAGGAACCAGTCCACGGAAGTAGTCCACCACTGGTCCTCGCGTGCCGCAACCCAAGGAATGGAGCGCCGAGGGCGGAAGGCCGGCCTCTATCCGCATCCGTAGTGTCGTCGAGGTGGCGCATGGCCGGGAGATGTGGCATTGAAGCCGCGTTCGAGCGCCAGGGAGAGGTAGGGCATGACGCGGTGGGGTGGCTTGATCGTACTAGCGGTCGTGTGCGCGGCCGGGTCCTCGTGGGGCGTGCCGTTCGCGTGGATCGCGCACGATTCCACGACCAAGGTCTCCCGAATCGATCTCGCGACTCACGAGACGGTCACCTTCTCCGTCGGTAGCGGGCCGATCGCGGTCGCGGCCAGCCAGGACGGGTTCCGCGCCTACGTCGCGAACACCGCAGACGGCACGGTATCTATCGTCGACGCTCCGACCGCCACGGTTCTGACGACGGTGCCCGTCGGCTTCTCCCCATCCGGCATCGCGGTGCGTGCCGACGGCGCCAAGGTCTACGTCGCCAACGGCGACGGCACGGTCTCGGTCATCGACGCGACGACGCTCGCCGTCGTTCACACCATCACCGTCGGTGGCACGCTCGTAACGGCCGTCGCAAACGCGACGGGAACGCGCCTCTACGTCACGAAGATCGAGGGAGTGCGGAGCGTCGCCGTCATCGACACCGTCACCGACACGCTCACCGCCGACGTGTTCGTCTCGTCTGAGTTCTCGTACGCGTATGGGCTCGCCGTCTCGGGCGATGGTACCCGCGTCTACGCCGCGGCGCTCGCGGCGTCGGCCATCGACGTGATCGACGCTACCACGAATCTCGCCATGCCTCCGATCCCGCTGTCGACGCCAGGCACCGCGCCGGCCCCGTCGGCCGTTGCCGTGAGCCCCGACGGCACGCGTCTCTACGTTGCGGAGTACTCGCTCGACCGGGTCGCCGTGCTCGACACCGTGACGATGGCCGAGCTCACGACCGTCCCCGTGGGAACGGGCCCCCGCAGCGTCGACGTCACGCCCGACGGGGGCCGCGTGTACGTCGCGAACCACGACGACGCGAGCCTCTCGATCCTTGATACGGCGACGAACACGATCACGGGCACGGTCCTGACGCTCGACCCCTACCCGCTGAGCCTCGGTCGCTTCATCGCGCCAGGCACGACGACGACCACGTCGACGTCGACGAGCTCGTCGACCTCGACCAGCTCGACCGGAGTGTCACCGACCACGAGCTCTTCGTCGACGACACTGGTCCCCCCTCCGCCGCCCGTGCTTTCGACGTCCGCGCTCGTGTGTCAGAAGATGATCGCGCTCTCGTTCAAGCGCTTCGCGGCCAAGGCGCACTCGGTCTTCGCCTCGTGCCTGAATCGCGTCCTGCGCGACGTGGCGGGCGACGGCGATACCGCGTCGGCGTCCGCCACCTGCGTCGCCGATCTCGACGCCGGGCAGCCGTCGGCCAAGATCGCGCGGCTGCGGACGGTGGCCCGGAGCCAGATCGTCGCACGGTGCGGGAGCGCGGGTCCGTCCGACCTCGCTCAGCCGTGCAGCCCGACGGCGGTCACGATGGGCGACGTCGCGGATTGCGTCATCGACGCACAGCTCGGGCACGTCGTCGCCGCGGTGCGAGCCGAGTACGGCGAGCCATGTGCGATCGCGACCACGGCCGGCATCGCGGGCCTGCACCCGGGGCTCTGCGCGGCCCCCTGACAACGAGCGTGCCACGTGACGGACGGCGAGCGCGTCGTCGAGACGTGGCCGATCGAACCTTCGGGGCTGGTAGCAGCGAGCCGGGAGTGGCAAAGAGGCACGGGCATGCACGACGCGCGGGAAGCGGGCTCCGACACCATCCGCTGGCCGACGTCACGTACGCGCTCCTGTCGAGCGGGCTCATGGAGGACTCGTACAGCGTCGAGCGCCACCTGCGCCTCGGCGATCTCGTCCACGCTGCACTCTTGTAGAGGAGACCACGAATGGCTTCGCATCCGATCCGCTTCGGCATCCAGACCGGCCAGCAAAACATCACGTGGCAGGACATGCTCTCGCTGTGGCAGAAGGCCGACGCCTGGGGCTACGACACGCTCTGGAACTTCGACCACTTCTACCCCATCTTCACCAATCCCGAGGGGCCGTGCTTCGAGGGCTGGACGACGCTCTCCGCGCTCGCGCAGGCGACCAAGCGCGTGCGCATCGGCCACCTGGTGAACGGCAACACCTACCGCAACCCGTGCCTCACCGCGAAGATGGCCGCGACGCTCGATCACATCAGTGGCGGGCGGCTCAATCTCGGCATCGGCGCCGGCTGGTTCGAGCTCGAGCACGCGAACTTCGGCATCGACTTCAAGACGGTGCGCGGCCGGCTCGACGCGCTCGACGAGTCGTTACAGATCATCCGCGGCATGCTCACGCAGCCGAAGACGACGGTACACGGGAAACACTACCACGTGACCGACGCGATGGGACTGCCGAAGCCCGTGCAGCCGAAGCTGCCCATCCTCATCGGCGGCGTCGGCGAGAAGGTGCTGCTCCGCATCGTCGCCAAGCACGCCGACATGTACAACACCTCCGGAACCGCCGAGTTCATGGCGGGGAAGATCGAGATCATCCGCCGCCACGGCGATGCCGTCCGGCGGGACACGAGCGAGATCGAGCACACGGTCATGATGCCGCTCTGCTACCGCGCGTCGGCCGATCGCGAGGCCTTCGTGCAGAACCTCATGGCCGGCATGCGGGGAACGACGCCCGAACAGGCGCGCAAGGCGATCATGATCGGCGACCGCCAGGAATGCCTCGACACGATCGCGCGCTACCGCAAGGTCGGGGTCACGCACTTCATCTTCATGACCTTCGCCCCCTATATGCTCGACGAGATGCAGGGGTTTGCCGAGGAAGTGATCCCGGCCGCGCGGCGCTAGCCGCCCACCCCTTCGCCCAGGCATCGAGCGCGCCGAGCACGCGGGCGAGCGCCACGCCCTCGGGTGTGAGCGCGTAGCCCGCGTCGCCCGTCGCGACGATGTTCGCCTCGCGCAGCTCGGCCAGGCGCTGGTTCAGCACGGACGGCGACATCGCGTCGCAGCGCGCTTGCAGCGCGGCGAAGGTGCCGGGTTCCTGAGCGAGCTCCCACAGGATCCGGAGCGCCCAGCGACGACCGAGGTGGTCCAGGAGCGCCATGATGGGGCGCCCGGTCCGCGAGCCGCGCACGGGACGGCCGGGTCTCGGCGTGGGCATGGGGGCTTGTACTACGATTTTCGTAGTAGTACCAGACGCGCATGACCCCGCGCATCGCGCCCGTGGAGCCCCCGTACGACGCCGGCGTCGCCGACGAGCTGGCACGCTGGATGCCGCCGGGCGCACCGGTCGATCCGCTCGCGCTCTTTCGCACGCTCGTGCGCGATCGCCCGCTCGCCGACGCGATGCTGCCGCTCGGCCGCTTCCTGCTCGGCCGGGGGCTCGCGCTGCCGAAGCGCGTGCGCGAGCTGGTGATCGATCGCGTCTGCGCGCGGTGCGGGTGCGAATACGAGTGGGGCGTGCACGCGGTCGCGTTCGGCGCGGTGGCGGGTCTGGGCGAGGCCGAGCTCGCCGCGACCGCTCGGGGACGGGCGAGCGACGCTGCCTTCACGCCCGACGACGCAGCCGTCATCCGACTCGTCGACGAGCTGCACGACACGGGCCACGTCTCGGACGCCGTCTGGACCGATCTCGCGCAGCGCTGGTCGCCGGAGCAACTGCTCGAGCTCCTGGTCCTCGCGGGCTGGTACCACGTGATCTCGTACGTCGCGAACGGCGCGCGGGTCGCGCTCGAGCCCTGGGCGGTGCGCTTCCCGTCCTCGACCGGCTAGCGGCCGTCTCGCGAGCACCCGGCCGGGCGCGCTAGAAGGCGGCCCTGCGGATGGATCGCTCCCGGCGCATCGCCTCCTGGGTTCTCTTCAGCGCCGCCGCCGCTCCTCCGCTCGCGATCGCGTTCCTGGTCGCGCGGTACGCGCGCAACGTGCCGTGGAAGGATCAGTGGGGGGTCGTTCCGTTCGTCGTCGCGGTCGGCCACGGCGACGTGCGGCCCGGCATGCTGTGGGCGCAGGTGAACGAGCACCGCATCCCGGTGGCGCTGGCGCTCCAGGGCATGCTCGCGTGGTGGACGCGATGGGACGTCCGCTACGAAGCCTGGCTCGACGTCGTGCTGGCGGCGCTCACCGTGCTGACGCTCGCCGGACTCGTCCGGCGGACGATCGGCCGGCGCGCGCCCGTGATTGGAGCCATCGTCACGCTCGGCTGCTCGATCGTCACCTGCTCCCCCACCGGCGGGATCAACTGGACGTGGGGAGCGATGTTGCCGGCATACCTCGCCGCACTCGCGGCGACGGTGCTGGCCTGGCAGCTCGCGGCGTGGACCGGCAGGTGGCCGCGCACGATCGCCCTCGTCGCGTGCGCGACGGCGGGCGCGCTGTCGTTCGGCGCCGGCGTCGTCCTGGTCGTCCTGCTTCCCCTTGCGCTCGTCCTGATGCCGTCGGTCCCCCTCGGTCGCCGCATCGCCCACGCGATTGCCACCACGGCCTGGGCGGTCGCGCTCATCCTCGTCTACTTCGTCGGCTGGCGACCGCGCGTGGGTGAGCCGCAACCCGTCATGCACTGGGATCGCCTCGACGACTACGTGCGCTATGCCGTCACCTACGCCGGCGCCGGGATCACGACCTTCGATCTCGACCAGGGACTGGTCACCGGGCTCGTGCTCTGCGTCGTGCTCGCGCTTTCCAGCGGGTGGCTCTGGCGGCGCCCCGAGCTCCGCGCCGCGGTCGTCCCCTGGTGGCTCCTCGCGGCCTACAGCGCGGTGAACGCGGCGATCACGGCGTTCGGCCGACTCGACAACGGCCTCTTCACGGCGCTCTTCGTGCGCTACCTGCCGACGGCGTCGTTCTTCCTCATGGCCACGATGGCGCTCGCCGCACTCGCGACGTCGACGCTCTGGCACGTGTCGCAACGCGCCGGCGCCGCAGCGACGAGCCTCCTCGTATTCGGTCTCGCGACGGCCACCCCCACCTACGTCCATACCGCTCGCAAGGCGATCGAGAACATGGGTGTGCTCGCGCTCCAGCTCGAGGCTGGCGCGGCCTGCCTTCCGGCCTGCGACACCGCCGCGGACGACTGCCTGCTGCTCATGTGCTGGAGCGCCGGCGTCGCACGACAGATGTGCCCGCTCATGGCCGCGGCGAAGATCGGACCGTTCGCGCCCTAGCGCCGCTTCCGACGCCCGACTACGATGCGCGGTCATGGCGGACGATCTCTACGGCAGCCCCGAGCACCAGCTCTTCCGTCGCACGGTACGGAAGTTCGTGCAGGAGGAGCTCGTGCCCCGGGCGCGCGAGTTCGACGAGATGGGGCGCTTCGACAAGTCGCTCTACAAGAAGATGGGCGCACTCGGCATGCTCGGCCTCAAGTACGATCCCGAGTGGGGCGGCGCCGGCCTCGACTGGAGCTACTCCGCGATCCTCTTCGACGAGATCGGCCAGTGCGACAACGCCGGCGTCGCGATGGGCATCAGCGTCCATACCGACATGGCCACGCCGTCGCTGCACCAGTTCGGATCGGACGACCTCAAGCGCACGTACCTCGTCCCGTCGATCAAGGGCGAGATGATCTCCGCGATCGCCGTCACCGAGCCCGACGGCGGCTCCGACGTGGCGTCGATCAAGACCCGCGCGGTGCGCGACGGCGACGACTGGGTGATCAACGGGAGCAAGACCTACATCACGAACGCCGCGACGGCCGACTGGCTGTGCCTGCTCGCCGTCACCGATCCCGCCGCCGGCTACGGCGGCTTCTCGCAGATCATCGTGCCGACCGCCACGCCCGGCGTGAGCCATCAGCTCCTCGACAAGATCGGCAACTGGGGCTCGGACACGGGGCTCTTCTTCTTCGAGAACGTGCGCGTCCCGATCGCGAACACGATCGGCGACATCGGGCGTGGCTTCCAGCAGCAGATGATGCAGTTCCAGGACGAGCGGCTGGTCGCCGTCGTGTCCGTCAACGCGTCGTGCATGCGTCTGTGGGAGGAGTCCAAGCGCTGGTGCGAGGAGCGCAAGGTCTTCAACAAGCCCCTCACCAAGCATCAGGTGACGCAGTTCAAGTTCGTCGAGATGCTGGTGCAGATCGAGGCCGCCAAGGAGCTCGCGAACGCCTGCGTGCGCAAGCGGGTCGCCGGCGAGGACGCGACGAAGGAGATCACCATGGCCAAGATCTTCACCGGGCGCATGTCGCGCTACGTCTCCGACAACTGCATCCAGCTGCACGGCGGCTTCGGCTACATGAAGGAGAGCGCCGCCGGGCGCGCCTACGTCGACATGCGACTCATCTCGATCGGCGGCGGCGCCGACGAGGTCATGATCCAGTACCTGGCCAAGATGCTCGGCTTCTAGTGCCGCATCGGCGGACCTGATTCGCGCTCTGTACAGCGACGCCGTTCCGCGCTAGCGCTCGGGCGTCCTCATGCACGACCTCGATCCCGCCCTGCCCGCCTCGCTGCGCGCCGTCGATCGCGCCGCGCTCGAGGACGCCGATCGCTTCCTCATGTGGGGCCTCCTCGTCGACGCCGCCGAGGTGCTCGTGCTCGGGGCGGACGATCCGTGGCGCGACGACGAGGTGCTCGCGGCCGAGATCCGCACCTGGGTCGTGGCCGACGACGTCGCATGGCCGTTCTCGTTCGTGAACGCCTGCACGATCGTCGGCATCGATGCCGCGCAGCTCCGCACGGAGCTCACTCCCTGGCTCTCCCTTGCGCGCCAAGGATGCGAAGAGTAGGGAGGATCGTCCTGACCGCGCCGCGTCTTCCGGCTGCGAACGATCCATGAGCCCCTAGGGCGAGGAGTGGGTGATGGGTAAGCGAATTTTCGTCGGGAACCTGTCCTTCGAGACGACGAGCGCGGACTTGGAGTCCCTGTTCGGTCCGTTCGGCGCGTGCGAATCCGCCACGGTGGTCACCGACCGGGCGACCGGGCGGTCGCGCGGCTTCGGCTTCGTCGAGATGGCCAACGCCGGGGACGCCGCGAAGGCCATCGCCGGGCTGAACGGTCAGGAAGTGAAGGGACGCACACTCAACGTCAGCGAGGCCCACGAGCGCAGCGGCGGTGGGGGCGGCGGACGCTCGGGCGGGCGGCGGAGCTTCTAGGCGCTGATGGGATCCCGCGTCCGCTTTCGATGTGAAAAATGCGCCTTCGGGACCGACGAGCTGGCGGTCGGTTGGGGCAAGGCCGGGCGTGATTCGTACTGGGGTGGTCTCGCGCACTGTCCCGAGTGCCGCGCGCTGACGGTCGTCAACCTCGCCGAGGCGCGCGCCAACAAGCGCGACCATCGCTGCCCGACGTGCAAGGGGCTGCTCAAGCTGATCGACGGCACGTCGGAACGCGTTCCCTGCCCCAAGTGCGGCGGCGGGCTCGATCAGGTCGTGCTCGGCTCCTGGGCCTGATGACACGCGCATGATCAAGCGGCCTATCCAGTGCGACAACATGAATCACCGGCGTTCCGACGCCCCGGTGAGCCACTGCCCGCAGTGCGGCGGCGTCGTGAACGAGCGCCGCGTCGGGTCGCGGTGCGAAGAGGTGAGCCACGCCCTCGCGCGGCGGCGCCAGTCGACCTTCTGCGTCAACTGCGGGGAGCGTCTGATCGCCGCGGTCTGACGCGCCCCGTGCGATGCCGGGCGCTTTCGTGGTAGGCGACGGCCCCGATGTCCGCCGTCGACTGGGGCTTCGCCTCGACGCTCGAAGAGGTCGGCGGCCAGATCGCGATTGCCGGCGTCGGCGAAGCCGATCACACCAAGGCGTCGGGCCGCACGCCGAAAGAGATCGCCGCGCAGGCGATCGAGCGCGCGCTCGCCGACGCCGGCCTCTCGCCGCGCGACGTCGACGGCATCATGTACACGCCGTTCGACGGCCATCAGTTCACCGCCGACGACTACCGCGCGCACTTCGGAACCTCGCACGACATGTGGGTGTCGACCCTGGGCGGCGGGATGGTGTGGGCGGGGTCGGCGCCGTACGAGGCGGCGCTGGCGATCCGCACGGGCAAGGCCCGCGCCGTCGTGAACGTCTTCTCCGTCGCCTGGGCGACGCAGCGCGCGGAGATGATGGGTGGGCCCGGCGAGGTGCACGCCACCGAGCTCTTCAAGCAGAACCTCGAGGTGCCTTTCGGCTGGTTCCCGCAGCCCGTCTACTTCGCGACGATCGCCCGCCGGCACATGGCCGAGTTCGGCACCACGCCCGCGCAGCTCGGCGCCATCGCCGTCGCCTGCCGCCGGCACGCCAACCGGACGCCCGCGGCGGTCATGCGCGAGAAGCCGCTCACCCTCGAGCAATACCTCGCGAGCCCCATGCTGTGCGATCCGTTCCGCAAGGAGGACTGCTGCCTCATCTCCGACGGCGGCGGCGCGTACGTCATGACGTCGAGCGCGCGGGCGCGGGACCTCCGCAAGCCCGTCGTCGAAGTCGCCGGCGTCGGCGTCGGGAACTCGCGGACGGGCGCCTACTGGTCGCAGCAAGGCGAGTTCACCTCGACGCCACAGGTCTTCGCCGCGCCCGGCGCGTTCCGGATGGCGGGGCTCACGCCCGCCGACGTCGACGTGCTCACCTGCTACGATCCGTTCACGATCGTGTCGCTGATGCAGATCGAGGACATCGGCTTCTGCAAGAAGGGCGAAGGTGGGCCGTTCGTCGAGGGCACGGCGCTCCACTTCGACGGCGGGACGCTGCCCTACAACACGCACGGCGGCATGCTCTCGCACGCCTACGTCCTGGGCATCGCCCACGTCGTCGAGGTCGTTCGCCAGCTCCGCGGCGAGGCGGCCGCGCAGGTGCCGGACGCGCGCGTCGGCGTCTACGGGGGCTACACCGGCCAGCAGGCGAGCACCCTCGTCCTGCGCCGATCGTGACGGACGAGCCATGAAGTTTCGCGACGACTTCCCGCTGCCCGATCTCGACTTCGCACCGACCCGTCCGTTCTGGGAAGCGGCGGCCCGCGGCGAGCTCGTCGTCCCGCGGTGCGACTCGTGCCGGCGCTACGTCTGGTACCCCGACGGCGCCTGCCGCTTCTGCGGCGCAGGCGCGCTCACCTGGACGAGGGTGTCGGGCAACGGCCGTCTGTACTCGTGGTCCGTCGTCCACCGGCCGTTCATCCCCCAGCTCGCGGACGCCGTGCCATACGTCGCCGGTCTCGTCACGATCGACGAAGATCCCGCCGTCCGCATCGTCACCCGCATCGTCGACGGCGCCCCGGAGCAGCTGCGCATCGACATGCCGATGCGCGTCGTCTTCCGCCCGCTGCGCTTCACGAACGTCACCGGCGAGGTCGTGGCGCCGATGTTCGTGCCGGCCTAGCGCCGACCAATCGAGCCGTCAGCAGGTCTCGCGAAGGACGCGTGCCTCGTCCTCGACCCCGCGGCGAGCGAGCGCGTCGCCAAGGTACCAGCGCGCAACGCAGTGATGCGGGTCGACCTGCAGGGCGTGGCGCAGCCACTCCTCGCCGCGGACGGCGTCGCCGCCGAAGAGCTGGGGCAGGTTCAGCAGGAGGACGCCCTTCGCCGTCGCGACGTCGGGGTCCTCGGGCGCGAGCTCCACCGCGCGGTCGAGCGCGCGCAGGGCGCGCATGACCTCGAACGGGTGCGTGAAGATGCGACCCGTCGTCTGCAGGCGGCGGCCGAGGTTGCAGAAGAGGGCGAAGTGGGCGCGGGCGTCGGTGGCGTCGGCGGCGACCGCGCGTTCGGCGAGCGCCACGCCCTGCTCGAGGAGCACGCGCGCGTCGCCGCCGCTCGTACGCTCGGCCTGCCGGCACACGGAGAACGCCTCGCCCGCCACGTCGGAGCCGGGCGGAACGGCGCCGGCCCGCGGCGCGCGCACGAGCCCGATCGCGAGGAGCAGGGTCAAGATCGTGACGGCCCGGAGCATGCCTTGCCTACGATCATCGGCAGCCGAGCGGATTTCCTTGATCGGGCGGCCGCCTTGCCCGTCCGCGACGGGGCGGGTTATGGGGCTCGCATGTCGGATCTGTTCTCCGAAGTCGCGAGCATCGACTACCCCATCATCGACGCCGACGCCCACGTGAACGAGCCCCCGGACACCTGGCAGACCCGCGTCCCCGCCCGCCTGCGCGACCGCGCGCCGAAGGTCCTTCGAACCGAGCACGGGGACGTGTGGAGCTTCGACGACGGCAAGCGGCTGCGGCCGCTCGGCCTCACCGCCACGGCGGGCCTCTCCTATCTCCAGTTTCGCGCCGAGGGCTATCGCTACGAGGACATCCGGCCCGGGAGCTTCGATCCCAAGGCCCGGCTCGGCGACCTCGACGCCGACGGCATCTGGGCGCAGGTGCTCTATCCGAGCGTCACGCTCGCCGGCGCCCGCACCTACGCCGACGATCGCGAGCTGCAGCTCGCGTGCGTGCGCGCGTACAACGAGTGGCTGGTCGAGTTCTGCGCGGGTGGCGAGGGACGGCTCATCGGGCAGACGATCATCCCCACGACGACGGTCGCCGACGCGGTGGCGGAGCTGCGCTGGGGGCTCGATCACGGGATGAAGGGCGCGCTCATCGCCGCGTACCCGGACGGCTCGTACGCGACGCCGGGGCCCGAGAACGATCCCTTCTGGGATCTCGCGCAGGAGTCGGGCACGCCGCTCGGCGTGCACATCGGCAGCTTCACGCTGGCCGGGCTCGCGCCGGGCAAGATCGAGCAGTCGACGGTGTCGTTCATGGCGAGCGCGGGCGCGTCGAAGGCCGGCGCCCAGACGATCCCCGTCGTCGCCGAGCTCGTCTTCTCGGGCGTCCCGCAGCGCTTTCCGCGTCTCAAGTTCCTGCTGGTCGAGGCGAACATCGGCTGGATCCCGAGCGTCATGGAGCAGCTCGACGACATGTTCCTGCGCTACCGGTGGTTCAGCGGCGCCGTCGAGCACATGCAGGAGACGCCGAGCCGCATCTTCTGGCGGAACTTCTGGTCGACGTTCATGGTCGACACGGTCGGCATCGAGCTGCGCCACCGGATGAACGGCGAGCACATCATGTGGTCGACGGACTACCCGCACACCGGGAGCGACTGGCCGAACCACCGCGTGACGCTCGAGCGCCTCTTTCGCGGCGTGCCGGCGGCCGAGGTGAAGCAGATGCTGCACGGCAACTGCAAGGCGCTCTACGGACTGGATCACGTCCCGGACACGCTTCCGTGAGCCATCCGCTCGCGGGCCTGCGCGTCGTCGAGCTCGCGACCGACGTCGCCGGCCCGTACGCGACCAAGCTGCTCGCGGACGCCGGCGCCGACGTCGTCAAGGTGGAGCATCCGGACGGCGGCGATCCGATGCGCCGCTGGACGTCGGCGCGCGTCGACCTGCCGCCGGGGGACGACGGCGTACTGTTTCGCTTCCTCAACGCCTCCAAGCGCAGCGTCACGATCGACTGGACGACGCCCGGCGGGCGCTCCGACGTGGCACGACTCGTCGCGGGGGCCGACGTCGTGGTCGAGAGCGTCGGTCCCACTGCGGGCGTCGAGTGGCCGGCCGTCGTGGCCAACGCGCCGGCGACGTCGCTCGTCTCGATTTCGTGGTTCGGGCGCACGGGGCCGTGGAAGGACCGACCGGCGAGCGAGTTCACGGTCCAGGCGTGGGCGGGCTCGACGGCGATTCGTGGCACGATCGACCGCGAGCCGCTCGCCGCGGGTGGCCGGCTCGGCGAATGGCTCGGCGGCGGCTACGCGGCCATCGGTGCGCTCGCGGCGGCGATCGGCGCCCGCCGCACCGGACGCGGACGCCACGTCGACCTTTCGCTGCTCGAAGCCGTGCACCTCTCGATGGCGCCCTTCGCGACCGTCGTCGACGGCTTCAGCCGCGGCGCCTTCGTCCAGTCGCGGACGGTCGAGATCCCGTCGATCGAGCCGGCGGCCGACGGCTTCGTCGGCTTCTGCACCATCACGAACCAGCAGTGGCGCGACTTCCTGGTGCTGATCGAGCACGGCGAGCTGGCCGACGACCCCCAGCTCGCGCACTACTTCACGCGCGACCAGCGCCGGCACGAAGTCTACGCGATGATCCACGCGTGGACCCGGCAGCGCACGATCGCCGACATCATCGAGCAGGCGACGCTGCTGCGCATTCCGGCCGTGCCGATCGGCGACGGCGCGACCGTGCCCGGGCTCGAGCACTTCCGCGAGCGCGGCGCCTACGTCGCGCAACCGGAGACGGGCTTCGTGCAGCCACGCACGCCGTATCGGCTCGGGCGCGGGACCCTGCGTCCCTTCGTCCGCTCACCCCGGCTCGGCGAGCATTCGGCGGACGTATCGGCCGAACGCCGGCCGGGGTCGCCGTCGGCGGCGGGCGACGCGCTGCCGCTCGCCGGCCTGCGCGTGATCGACTTCACCATGTTCTGGGCCGGTCCCTTCGTCGGACATTTCCTCTCCGTGCTCGGCGCGGACGTGATCAAGGTCGAATCGATCCAGCGTCCCGACGGCATCCGGTTCGCGAGCACGCAGCAGCCGACGGCCGAGCGCTGGTGGGAGTGGTCGGCCATGTTCCACGGCATGAACGCCGGCAAGCGGGGGATCACGCTCGACCTCTCCCGGCCGCGCGGCCTCGAGATCGCGAAGGCGCTCGTCGCGACGGCCGACGCGATGGTCGAGAACTTCTCGCCGCGCGTACTGGACAACCTCGGCCTGCGTTACGAGGACCTCGCGCGCGCGAACCCGCGTCTCGTCATGGTGCGCATGCCCGCCTTCGGCCTCGACGGTCCATGGCGGAACCGCACCGGCTTCGCACAGACGATGGAGCAGATCTCGGGCATGGCGTGGACGACCGGCTTCGCCGACGGTCCACCGGTGATTCCGCGCGGCCCCTGCGATCCGCTCGCGGGCATGCACGCCGTGCTTTCGCTGCTGGTCGCGCTCGAGCACAGACACCGCACGGGCGAGGGCCAGCTCGTCGAATCGACCATGGTCGAGGCCGCGCTCAACGCAACGGCGGACCAGGTGCTCGAATGGCAGGCGTACGGCCGGCTCGCCACGCGCGACGGCAACCACGGTCCGGTCGCAGCGCCGCAGAACCTCTACGCGTGCCGCGGCGACGAGCAGCGGCTCGCGCTCGCCGTCGTGACCGACGCCGAGTGGCGCGCGCTCGTGGATCTGCTCGGCCGCCCGGCATGGGCGACCGACCCCGCGCTGGCGACGCGAAGCGGCCGGCACGCGCAGCAGAACCGGATCGACGTCGAGCTCGCCCGCTGGTGCGGCGGAGAAGATCGGGACGCGCTCGTCGCAACGCTCCTCGCCGCCGGGATCCCCGCTGCCCCCGTGCTCCATCCGCGCGAGCTGGCGCGGAACCCGCAGGTCCGTGCGCGCGGCTTCTTCGAGACCGAGACCCATCCCGTGACCGGCACGCACGAGCTGCCGGGACTGCCGATGCGCATCTCGGGCCTCGATCGCTGGTATCGGGCGCCCGCGCCGACGCTGGGCCAGCACACGGCCGAGGTGCTTCGGGACCTCCTCGGCGTCGACGACGAGGAGATCGCGCGCCTGCAGGCCGACGGTATAATCGGGGAGCGGCCGGCCGGGCTGTAGTCGCATGGGCCACGTCGTCATCGTCGGCGCCGGGCCGGCCGGCGCGTGCCTCGCCCACGTGCTCGCTTCGCGCGGCATTCGCGTGACCCTCCTCGAGCGACAGCGCGACTTCGCGCGCGAGTTCCGCGGCGAGGTGCTCATGCCGAGCGGCGTCGACGCGCTCGGGCAGATGGGCCTGCGCTCCATCCTCGACGCCTCCGGACCCGTCGTCGCGGAGGGATTCGAGGTGTACCACGGCGCCCAGCGCCTGCTCGAGATCCGCTTCGGGGAGTGGTGGCCGGAGGCGGCGCGCCCGCGTACCTTCTCGCAAGCGGCGTTCCTCGAGGGCGTGGTCGAAGACGCCGCGCGCTTTCCGGCCTTCCACCTCGAGCGCGGCTGCACGGTGCGCGACGTCCTCACCGAGGGCGGGCGCGTGGTCGGCATCGAGGCGGACACGGCGTCGGGCTCGCACGCGTTCCGCGCCGACTACGTGATCGGCGCCGACGGCCGGGCGTCGGTGCTCCGCAAGCGTGCGAACCTGGACGAAGAGCGTCACCCGCAGGCGTTCGACATCGTCTGGTGTCGCGTGCCTCTGCCCGAGTTCATGCGCTCGCCGGTCCTCTTGCGGGGCTACATCGGGACCGGTCACACCGCGATCCTCATTCCCGCCCACGACGGCCGGCTGCAGATCGCGTGGGCGATCGAGAAGGGCACCTTCGGCGACCTCCGCCGCCAGGGCATCGAGGCCTGGATCGACGACATGGCCGCGCACGTCTCGCCGGACGTCGGCGCGCACCTGCGCGCCCACCGCGGCGACGTGACGGCGCCCTTCCTGCTCGACGTCGTGTGCGACCGCCTCGTGCGCTGGCGCGCGCCGGGGCTCCTGCTGCTCGGCGACGCCGCGCACCCGATGTCGCCCGTCGGTGGGCAGGGCGTCAACATCGCGCTGCGCGACGTCGTCGTGGCTGCGAACCATCTCGTGCCGCTGCTCGCGGCCGATGCGTCGCCGGACGCTCTCGACGCCGCCGCAGAGCGGATCGAGCGGGAACGCCTGCCGGAAGTCGCGACGATCCAGGAGATTCAGGATCGCGCCGCGGCCGTCGTCCTCGGCCGGCAAGGCAGGCTCTTCCGCGAGATCGTCCTCTTCCGGCTCCTCCCGCTCCTGTCCCGCACGGGTCTTCCCGGCCGGCTGGCTCCCCGCCTCGGACGCCCGTTCCTGTACGGGACGAGTACCGTGCGGCTCGCGGTTTAGCTCGGACCCGCGGCCATCGCCGCGACACGCTTCTTCAGCTCGCGTGGCGGCACGTCCTCGCGATGGGTGGCGATCCCCCAGCGGTTGCCCGACGGATCCTCGACGCGCCCGAAGCGGTCGCCCCAGAACATATCCTGCACGGGCATGATCACGCTCGCGCCGGCCTTCACGGCCTTCGCCATCGTCTTGTCGACGTCGGGGACGTACAGGAAGATGCCCGCCGGCTGCGGCGGCTCCTGCATCGCGTCGTTCAGCATGATGACGGAGTCGCCGATCTCGATCTCGGCGTGCATCACCTTGCCGTTCGGCGCGTCCATGCGCATGCGGATCTTCGCGCCGAACGCCTTCTTGCAGAACTCGATCGTCTGCGCGGCGTCCGCCTGATTCAACGACGGCGTGACGACGTGATACCCCTTCGGGATCGGCTTCACCTTCTTCGCCATGAGTCCTCCTCGTGGCGACGCTTAGCCCGCCACCGACGACGCGGCAATACGTCTCGGGCCGTCACAAACTTTTCACGAATGTCACGAGCTGCTGCTGCATCTCGGGTGGGAACGCGAGGAAGCGATCGCGCGCGGTCGTCGCTTCGCCACCGTGCTGCGCGATGGCCTCCGCCAGCGTCGGCGCGCGGCCGTCGTGGAGGTATGGGGCGCTCCACAAGACGCCCCACAGCGGCGCGGTGCGGAACTCGCTCCCGGTGGCGTCGCCCTGCACGATCCCGTCGGCGAGACCGGGGCCCATGTCGTGCAGGAGGAAATCCGACCACACGACGACCTTCACGCGCGGCCCTCCGGGCGCGGACGTGAGCACCTTGAACTTGTTCGTGTGGCAGGCCTGGCACCCGGCCAACCGGAAGATTCGTGCGCCGGGGCGCGCGGCCCGCTTCACCTGGCGGAGCGCGTATCCTGGTTGCAGCGGCCCGAGCAGCGAGATGAAGTCCGTGAACGCGACCACCGCGTGCCCGTCGTCCTCGGGCTCGTACGCTCCGTCGCAGACCGGATCGTTGCCCTGGGGTCGGAGCTCGCTCGAGTGGTTCGGCGTCGTCACGCCCATCTCGTTCAGATAGGCGTCGGCCGCGAATTCGGCGAGCGTCGCGATCTGCGCCTTGCGTCCGAAGCGGCCGACGCGGCCGCCGACCATGTTCGGGCGGCCCGAGATGCCGTCGCCGTTGCGGTCGTCGGGATCGGCGTAGCGCAGGATCGAGCTGTCGGGCAGGCGGTCGATGACGCCCAGCCCGAAGAGCGCCGGCGTGTCGCGGTGCGTGACGATCGTCGCCTCGGGCGGAACGACCTCGCCCGGAACGAAGCAGCCCGCGGCGCTGTCGACGATGCCGTGCTCCTGGACGATCGGCCCGCCGACCGCGGTGAGCTCGTCGAAGCCGCCGGGACCGTCTCGTCCGATGCGCGTCACGGTGCGAGGGCTCGATCCCCCGACCTGCGGCCGGTTGTGGCAGGCGACGCAGCTCACGTCGTTGAACACCGGACCGAGGCCGCTCGCGAGCGTCTCCACGGTCGTGAACTCCTCGGCACCGCCGACGAAGCGCGCGCGGCCGGCCGCGTCGAGCGAGGCCAGCGCAATCGGCTCGCACGACGCCGTCTGGCCGGGCACAGCGAGCGGGCAGTCGTGGACGAACACGTCGGCGGTCCCGTTCGTGTCGCCGCCGACGAACGTCTCGTCGACGCTCTCGAACGCCACCGCGCGGCCGTCGGTCGATAGGGCGAACTCGCGATCCTCGGCGGCGTGGAAGTCGTCACCGTCGCCGATCGAGAAGGCGGTCGTCGTGTCGTCGATCCGGTCGTGGACGTAGACGAAGGCCTCGCCCGGGTCGTCGTAGAAGTCGCCGAAGCGCACGATGAACGCGATCAGCCGTCCGTCGGCCGAGAGCCGCGGCGCGAAAAGCGACCCGCCGAGGCGGAGCCCGACCGGCGTCGTCTGGGTCCACGTGGTCGTCCTGCCGGTGCTGCGATCGTGAACGAAGATGTCGTAGTACCCCGGCTCGTAACCCGACGGGTCGGCGAGCTGGTGGTCGGCCGAGGTGAACGCGACGAAGCGGCCGTCGGCGGAGAGCCCGGAGTTGTAGCTGTCGAGATACTGGGTCTGCTGCCCGAACGAGGACACGTTCACCCGCTCGGTCCGGCCCGTCACGAGGTCGTGGGTGAAGACGTCCTTCGCCCCGTTCGTGTCGAGGGGAACGAGGTTCGTCGCGTAGCTGGTGAAGGCGACGATCCGGCCGTCGGCCGACATCGACGGCGAGTCACCGTCGAAGCTGTCGGAGTCGCTCTCGATGGCGCCGGGGCCGCCGACGCTGACGCGCGTCGTGCGGATGCGCCCCGGCTCGTCGAACACGCCGTTGCCGTCCGTGTCGCGATCGTGGACGAAGACGTCGCTCACGGCGTTCGTGTCGCCCGGGACGAGATTCGAGGCCCAGCTGAAGAAGCTGACGAAGCGCCCGTTGGCCGAGATGGCGGGCCCCGAGCTCCAGGCGTCGTTGGGCACGCCGGCCGAGCTGACGCTCACACGTACGGTCGTGACCGCCCCGGGCTCGTCGAAGATGCCGTCGCCGTCGGCGTCGCGATCGTGGACGAAGACGCCACCTTGACCGAAGTCGGCCACGAGGTTCGTCGCTTCGCTGTAGAAGGCGACGTAGCGCCCGGTCGCCGACACGGCGGGCACGGCGCCGTTGTTGAAGAAGTAGCCGCTGTCCCGATTTCCCTTCACGCCCGCCGACGACTTGCTGACGAGCGTCGTCGTTCCCCTCGACCGATCGCGCACGAACACGTCGATCAGGTTGTCGCCGTCGCCGGGCACGAGGTTCGGCGCGTCGCTGATGAAGGCGACCCAGCGGCCGTCCGCCGAGAGCCCCGCCTTGCCGCTCCGTCCGATCACCTGGCCGCCCGCCGCCGAGACGCTCATGCGGGAGACGATGCCCGCCCGGGCGACCGGCGCCGCGAGCAGCACGATCACACACGCCACGATCGGACCTGTTCGATCGCTCATGGGGACCCTCCGTCGGCTGCCGGGACCTGGGCGTCCCTAGCGTTGGGGTCGTCCGGCTGTCAATGCCGGGGTGGGGCCTCACTTCCGTTTTTTCCAAGACGGCCCCCCGGCACGGTGCTACAGGGACGGCATGTCGCGAGCCGACGTGCCGAGCCCGCAGCTCATCAACCAGTACCTCTCCGGGCATTGGGCGTCGATCGCGCTCGCCGCCGCCGTCGAGTACTCCGTCTTCACGCGGATCGAGCGTGGCGAGGACACGTGCGCCGCGCTCGCGCGCGCGGCCGGCATCTCGACGCGCGGCGCGCAGGGGCTGCTGGACGGCCTCGTCGGCCTAGGGCTCCTCACGACGGCCGGCGGCCGCTACGCCACGACGCGCGAGTCGAGCTCCTACCTCGTCGAGGGCAAGCCAGCGTATCTCGGCGCGTGGGCGGCGCGCCTGCTCGGTCGCGACGGAGAGCTCGCCCTCTGGACCGCGCTCCCCGACATCGTGAAGCGTGGCCGGCGCGCCGAGCCGCTCGAGCTCGCCGAGGCGCCCTTCTGGGACAAGCTCGTCGTGGCGCTGATTCCCGCGGCGTGGCCCGTCGCGCAGCACGTGGGCGCGCGTCTCGGCTTTGCGTCGCTCGGACCCGTGCGGATGCTCGACGTGGGCGGCGGCGCGGGCGTCTACTCGGCGGCGCTCCTCGCGGCGAATCCGCAGGCGCGCTCGACGCAGATCGACTGGGCGAACGTGAACCGCATCGCGCGCGACTACGTCGGCAAGATGGGTGTCGGGGAGCGCTTCGAGACCCGGGACGGCGACTTCCACGCGGTCGACTTCGGCGCCGGCGTCTTCGACCTCGCGATCTACTCGCACATCGCCCACGGCCAGAGCCCCGAGCAGAATGCCGCCACGATGAAGCGCCTGCGGCGCGCGCTCGCGCCCGGCGGTACGCTCGTCGTCGTCGACTTCGTAGTGAACGAGGATCGCAGCGGCCCACCCTTTGCGCTCCTCTTCCATCTCCAGATGCTCATCGGCACGCCCGAGGGCGCCACCTGGCGCGAGTCGGACTACCGGCGCTGGCTCGGGGACGCGGGCTTCACGCACATCGAGGTCGAGCCCACGCCAACCGGCCCCACGGCGATCTTCGCCCGCTGAACGGAGGATCCATGTCGCAGCAGAGCGCTCCCCCGATTCCCCTGCCCTTCCAGATCTCCCGGATGGTGACGAGCTATTGGGTTCCCCAGGCGCTGCACGTGGCCGCCGAGCTCGGCGTCGCCGACGTGCTCGCCGACGGTCCCAAGCAGGCCGCCGACGTGGCGCGCGCCGTCGGCGCGAACCCCGGCGCGCTGCACCGGCTCTTGCGTGCCCTCACCGTGCTCGAGGTGTGCACGCAAACCGACGACGGCGCCTTCGCGCTGACGCCGCTCGGCGCGTGCCTCCGCTCCGACACGTCCGACTCGGTCCGCGCCTGGGTGCTGATGGTCGCCGGCGAGCGCGTGTGGGCGTCGTGGGGACGGCTCGTCGACTGCGTGCGGACCGGCGACTCGGTGCCGAAGCAGAACGGCGTCGGGGCGTTCGACGGCATCGCCGCCGACGGCGAAGCGGGCGCCGTCTTCAACCAGTCCATGGTGCAGCTGACGCGCCATCTCGCGCCGGCCGTCGCCGCCGCGTACGACTTCTCCGGGCTGCGCACGATCGTCGACGTCGGCGGCGGCTACGGTGCGCTGCTGCCGCCGATCCTGAAGGCGAACCCCGAGCTGCGCGGCGCCGTCTTCGACCTCCCGCACTGCCGCGACGGTGCCCTCGCCCTCTTCCGAAAGACGGGCATCGCGGACCGCTGTCAGTTCGTCGCCGGGAGCTTCTTCGAGGACACGCCGCCACGTGCCGACGCCTACCTCGTGAAAAGCGTGATCCACGACTGGGACGACGAGCGGAGCACGGCCCTCCTGCGAACGGTCCGAAAGGCGGCGCACGAGCGATCGCGCCTGCTCGTCGTCGAGCCGATCGTCCCCGAGCGAATGGGCTCGACGCCGTTCCACGCGATGCTCGCGTCGAGCGACCTCAACATGATGGTCGTGACCGGGGGGCGCGAGCGCACCGAGGCCGAGTTCCGTCAGGTGATCGAGGCCGCCGGGTTCCACGTCACCCGGGTCGTGCCGACGCCGGCGACGATGAGCGTGATCGAAGCAACCCCCGCGTGACGGGAGAAGGAACGACGCCATGACGACCAAACCACGCGTGACCACGTACCTGTGCTGCAAGGGCGCCGCGCGCGCGATCGACTTCTACGAGCAGGCGTTCGGCGCGACCGAGACGATGCGTCTCACCGAGCCTGGCAGCGACCGGATCGGACACGCAGAGATCAAGATCGGCGACACCGTGCTGATGCTCGCCGACGAGTTCCCCGACTTCGGTGCCCTGAGCCCGCAGACGCTGGGAGGCTCGCCGGTGAAGCTGCACCTCCACGTCGGCGACTCGGACGCGGTCGTGAAGCAGGCCGTCGCCGCCGGCGCGAAGGTGATCCGTCCGGTCGCGGACCAGTTCTACGGCGAGCGATCGGGTACGATCGAGGATCCGTTCGGCCACCAGTGGATGGTGTCGACCCCCAAGGAGAACGTGTCGACCGCCGAGATGCAGCGGCGATACGACGCCATGGTCAGGGGCTAGGAGGCGGCGTCATGCCTGCGGCCGCGTTCGACATCCTCGACACCTACGTCCATCTCGCCGACGGGCCGGAGGTGGTTCCCGTGCCGGTGGGCCCGGACTTCTGGGAGACGATCGATCGACGCACCGACCTGCACGCGGGTCGTCTCGTCACCGCGTATCGCTTCGAGCCCGGCAAGTGGAACCACTGGGAGATGCACCCGGCCGGCGACGAGATCGTGTGTCAGTTCTCGGGTTCGATGGACCTCGTCCTCGATGAGGGCCGGGACAGGCGAACGGTCCAGCTCCGGGGACGATCCGCGTTCATCATCCCGCGCGGCGTCTGGCATTGGGGGCTCGTGCACGCGCCGAGCGAGGCGATCTTCATCACGCGCGGCGAGGGAACCGAGCACCGCCCCGCGTAGGCGTCGCCCGCGTGCAGCAAACCGCCCCGGGCTGGGATGAGGTTCCGCCGCGTGGCAGATTCACCCGCCGATGGACGACGCCCACGTCTGGTACTTCGCGTACGGCAGCAACATGAGCCCGGGAACGTTCCTCGAGCGGCGCGCGATGCGCCCGCTCGAGACGGCGCGCGCGATCATCGACGGCTACCGGCTGACGTTCGACATCCCGGTCGGTCCGGGCGAGCGCGCGGTCGCCAACCTGGCCGCGGACGGCGCCGCGCGCACGCACGGCGTCGCGTACCTCCTCACCGTCCACGATGCGGAGCGCCTCGATACGACCGAAGGTGTTCCGCGCCTCTACTACCGCGAGTCCGTCGAGGTGCGGCTCGACGCGCGCGTCGTTCCGGGCTTCACGTATCGCTCGACGATCGCCGTCGCCGGCCGCAGGCCATCGGCGCGCTACCTGGACCTCCTCCTCGACGGCGCGCGGCGCTACGACCTGCCTGGCGACTACATCCGCTACCTCGAATCGCTCGATCTGGCGTTCGACGAGCGGATCGGCGCGGTGCGGGCCTAGGCGAGGTTCGCGGACGCGCGAGCCGCCTGCTATGGGCGGCGCCCATGCGGCCCGGTACGCGACCGCCCTGGGCGGAGCTCGCGCTCGCCGTGTGCTCGCTCGCGGCCGGGCTCGCCATCGCCGAGGTCGCGATCCGCATGCGGCTCTCGCCGCACGCCCGCGCGTCGCTCCCGCACGTCGGCCTGGGTGACCAGGATCAGAATCGCCTGCGCTGGTTCGAGCGCCGTGCGAGCCGGCACGGAAAGGGTCGCGGCGACGAGCTCGGCTTCGATCGGCCCGATCCGGACCTCGGCTGGTCGCCGATTCCGGACCTCGCACGGCGCCGCGCGCGGCCAGGCGCCTTCGACGTGACGATCCACACGAACGCCGACGGGCTCCGCGGTGAAGCGACCGTGCCGCGTGAGCGCCAGCCGGGCCGCGCACGCATCGCCGTCTTCGGATGCTCACAGACGTTCGGCGCCGAGGTCGGGGACGGTCAGACCTACAGCGCGCGGCTGCAGGATCTTCTCGCCGACGCCGACGTCCTCAACTTCGGCGTCCACGGCTACGGTACCGATCAGATGGTCCTGCGCTACGAGCGCGACGGCGTCCCGTTCCACCCCGACGTCGTCGTCGTGGGCTTCGCGTACTACCACATCCAGCGAAACCTCGACGCCTTCCGCTTCTTCGCGAAACCCCGCTTCGTGCTCGACGGGGGCGAGCTGCATCTCACGGGCGTCCCGGTTCCCACGCCCGACGCCTACGCGGCGTCGGTGGTGCCTCCGCAGCCGTGGACGCTGCTCGATCGAAGCGTCCTGCTGCGCTGGACCTGGGAGATCGTGCTGCAGCTCGAGGCGCTTCGCCTCTACGCCCCCACGTCGCCTGCCTGGACGACGACGCGCGCGCTCCTGCGTCGTTTCGCCGCCGAGGCCCAGGCGAACGGCGCGCGGTTCGTGTTGCTCAACATCGAGGACGACTCGGCGCAGCTCGAGCCCGTGCTGTCCGGCGTGGCGCGCGAGGACGGCGGGGTGTTCGTCAACGCGGGGCGGACCCTCGGGGACCTGCGGGGCCAGGGCCGGCGCTTCCGCGTTCCGGGCGACCCGCACTGGGGCCCCGAAGGCCACGCGATGATCGCCAGCGATCTCGCCCGGGCGATCTGCGCGAACGCGCTCGTGCCGCCGGCGTCGTGCCGCTGAGCTCAGCCGCGCACGGGGAACAGCTTCCCGAAGCGCATCATGAACATGGCGTCACCGCTCACCTGGTACTCCCCGTTCATGAACGCGTCGCGGCCGCTCCTCTCGCCGCGTGCGATGGCGAGCCAGAGATCGGAATCCATGGTGAGCGTGACGGTCGGCTCCACCGTGCGCCCGGGCGTCACGCGGCAGGTCTGGTCGTGGATCATCGCGGTCCACTGGCCTGCCTCCGACCCGGTGAGGTCGAAAAGCACGATCGCCTCCACGCCCTCCGCGGCGCTCGGATCGAACACCTGCGGCAGACCCTGGACGGCTGCGACGGCCGTCGTCGGCTGGAAGGTACTCGCCATCACCCCCTCCTCCGCGTAACCGATTCGTAGCGCGCGCGTCGTCGGACCGCAAACGGGGCGCTCGCCGCTGCGGTGCGCGCGTGCTCTAATGCCCGCGTGGATCGCATGCGGGCCGATCGCTCGCTCACCGAGCGCATCCTCTCCGTGCTTCGACCGTATGCGTCGAACTGGAGCGGCACGCTCGGGCGCGGCGACCTCGTGATCCCCCAACGCGACATCCCGCGCGTCGTGCACGAGATCCTGGACGCGATGCACGAGGAGAGCGGCTGGGAGGAAGCGGGCGACCGCGAGCTGTTCGACGTCCTCATGCAGGCGCGGCGCACGGCCTCGGTCCAGGATCAGGCCGAGCTCCTGCGGCGGCACTTTTCGATCCTGAAACGCCCGGGCTCCTAGCGCAGCCCGTACTCCTTCATCTTCTTCTGCAGCGCGACGCGGGAGATGCCGAGCGCCTTCGCGCTGCGCGACACGTTGCCGTCGTTATCGTGGAGGACGCGTGAGAGGAACGAGGTCTCGAACGCATCCCGCGCTTCGCGCAGATCGGTGATCGCGAGTGCGGCGACCGCCGGCTCCTCGGCGGCGGCCACCGCCGCGCCGAGCTTCGGCGAGAAGTGCGCAAGGCCTAGGCGCTCGCCGTCGCTCGCGAGGGCGACGGCGCGCGCGATCTCGTTGCGCAGCTCCCGCACGTTGCCCGGCCACCGGTAGGCGACCAGGCGTTCAAGCGCGGCCGGCTCGACGCCGTGGATCCGCCTGTGGTGGCGCGCGGACTCCTCGGCGAGGAAGCGGTCCACGAGGTGCGCGATGTCGTCCCGGCGCGCGCGGAGCGGCGGCACGAGGATCGGAAAGGCGGCGAGACGAAAGTAGAGGTCCTCGCGGAAGCGCTTGGCCGCGACCTCGGCGCCGAGATCGCGATTGGTCGCCGACAGGATCCGCACGTCGATCTTGCGCGGTTGTCGCTCGCCGACTGGCAGTACCTCGCCTTCCTCCAGGACGCGCAGCAGCTTCGCCTGCATCCCGAGGGGCAGCTCGCCGACCTCGTCGAGCAGGATCGTGCCCCCGGAGGCGGCCTCGAAGAGCCCCACCTGATCGTGCATCGCGCCGGTGAACGCGCCCCGCCGGTGCCCGAAGAGCTCGCTCTCGAGGAGGGCCTCCGGTAGTGCAGCGCAGTTGACGGCGACGAACGGCTCGCCGGCGCGCGCGCTCGCCGCGTGCAGGTTGCGCGCGACCAGCTCCTTGCCCGTGCCCGTCTCGCCCTCGATCAGCACCGGGATGGGCGACGTCGCAGCGCTCTGCATCAGCCGGAAGACTTCGGCCATGGCCGGACCGGTACCGACCATGTCGTCGAAGCGGTCCTTCCGCGCCTGGTCGCGCCGGAAGACGCCGACCTGCGCGCGCAGCCGATCGGCGGATGCGCGCAGCTGGGTCCAGAGCTGCGCATGCTCGATCGCGACCGCGACGCTGCCCGCGAGCGCACCGAGGAAGTCGAGATCCTCGACGCTGAACGATCCCCCGCCGCGCTTGTTCACGACCTCGAGGATGCCGAGCCGTCCGCCCTGTCCCGCCAGCGGCGCGCAGACGAGGTTGCGCGTCGTGAGGCCGCTGCTCGCGTCGACGTCGCGGCAAAAGCGCGCGTCGGTCGCGCAATCGTCGACGCGCATCGCGGTGCCGCTCTCGAGAACGGCGCCGGCGATCCCCTGGGTCGCGGGAAAGCGCAGACCGCGCAGGCGCTCCGCCACCGCCGGGTCCTCCTCGGCGACGTAGGGAAAGTGGAGCTCTTGCCTGGAGGGATCGAGGAGCAGGACGGCGGCGCCCTCGGCGTCGAGCACCTCGCGACAGCGCTCGACCACGAGCGACACGAGATCGTCGAGCTCGCGACGCGCCGCGAAGGCGCATCCGAGCTCGTAGAGGAGGCGCAGCCGGCGGGGATCGTCGGACACCACCGGAATTCGTAGTCACACCAGGCGCAGGGTGCAATGGCGCTTGCACCGACGTGGGGCCTTTCGTAGACCCACCGCATGTCCGCTCATCCGCTGCGTGGCAGAGCCGCGATCGCCGGCCTCGGCATCACGCCGCAGGGCAAGGTCTACGGACAGGGCGCGGTCGGCTTCGCGGTCGACGCCGTGCGCATGGCGCTCGACGACGCGGGCCTGGAACGATCGGATCTGGACGGCCTCCTCCTCAATCCAGGGCTCACCTGGGGTGACATGGGCATGGGCTCGTTCCAGCTCCAGCAGGCGATGGGGCTCCACAACCTGCGCCTCTCGGCGACGATGAACCTCGGTGGTGCCACCGCCGCGGCCATGATCCAGCATGCGGCGCAGACGATCGCGGCGGGCCTGTGTACGACGGTCGCGTGCGTCTTCTCGGACGCGCCGCTGAAGCCGCCGGCGCCCAAGGGTGAAAAACAGTCCACGGGTGCCGCGTACGCGTTCGCGCGCGGGTGGGAGGCCGCGTACGGCTTCTTCGGCGTCAACGCGATGTACGCGCTCGTCGCGAAGCGACACATGCACCTCTACGGCACGACCCAGGACCACCTCGGCATGGTCGCCGTCGCGCAGCGCAAGTGGGCGAACCGCAATCCCGCCGCGCAGCTCCACGATCAAGCGCTCTCGCTCGAGGACTACCGGCGTTCGCGATGGGTCGTCGAACCGTTCCACCTCTTCGACTGCTGCCTGGTGTCGAACGGCGGCCTCGCGGTGATCGTGACGAGCGCCGAGCGCGCGCGCAACGCGAAGAAACCACCCGTCTACCTCTGGGGGATGGGCCAGGGGCACCTCGGCGGCGACGCGGCCGACACCCTCGCGTCGGGCGCCGTCATCGCCAAGGAACCGGCGTTTTCCATGGCGGGCATCACGCTCGCCGACGTCGACGTCGTGGAGCTCTATGACTGCTACACGTTCACGGTGCTCGTCACGCTCGAGGACTACGGCTTCTGCAAGAAGGGCGAAGGCGGACCGTTCGTCGCCGAGCACGTGACCGGGCCCGGCGGCAAGCTCGCGCTCAACACCGGCGGCGGACAGCTCTCGAGCTTCTACATGTGGGGCATGACGCCGATCTCCGAAGCGGTGATCCAGCTCCGCGGCGAGGGCGGTGAACGCCAAACGCCGAAGCACGACGTGGCGCTCGTGTCCGGCAACGGCGGCGTGCTCTCGACCCACTCGACGCTCGTCCTCTCGAGGCTCCCCGCGTGACGACGCCCGCCGCCACCCCTCCGCCGAAGCCCCTCCCGCAGATCTCGCCCGAGATGGCGCCCTTCTTCGCGGCGGCGCGTCGCCACGAGCTGGTCGTCCAGCGCTGTGGCACGTGCCACACGATGCGATTTCCCGCGCGGGCCGTGTGCAGCCAGTGCCTCGGGCGCGAGAGCGAATGGGTTCCCGTGTCGGGGCACGGCGAGGTCTTCAGCATCGCCGTCATGCACCAGGCGAATCACCCTGCTTTCGCCGCCGAGGTGCCCTACGCCGTGGTCGTCGTTGCGCTCGACGAGGGCGTCCGCATGCTGTCGAACGTGGTCGACTGCCCCGTCGGGGACATCCGGATCGGTCTCCCGGTCGAGGTCACGTTCGACGACGTCACCCCCGAGCTGACCCTGCCGAAGTTCCGCCCCCGGCGGGGTGCCTGACCCCCCGGGGACACCCCGGCGAAAGCGCTTCTACGGGAGCACGCAGGAGTGCTAGTACCTGCGCATGGCCGAGGAGTCAGAGCTTCAAGTCAGACGGGAGCGTGACCTCTATCTCCGACTCTTGCGGCTGGGCGACGCGCAGGAACTCGAGCCCTTTCTGCGTGAGGCCCTCGCGCTCATCGTCGAGGTGACCGGCGCACGGCTCGGCTACCTGCAGGTCGACGACGTCGACCACGACCCCGGGGGCGAGGGGTGGTGGATGCAGCACGGCTTTTCGGAGGGCGAGCTCGCCCAGGTGCGAGCCAGCATCTCGCAAGGGATCGTTGCGCAGGCGCTCGAGACCGGCGAGACGATCATGACGGCGTCGGCCCTCCTCGATCCGCGCTTCCGCGAGCGCGGCAGCGTGCGCGCCAGCCGCATCGAATCGGTGCTGTGCGCACCGATCGGCCGCGATCCGCGACTGGGTGTCCTCTACCTGCAGGGCCGCACCGAGCCCGGGACGTTCGCGGAGGAGGATCGATCGAACGCCGAGGTGTTCGCGCGTCACCTGGCGCCGCTGGCGGACCGGCTGCTCACGCAGGAGCGGCGGCGGATCGACACCGACGCCACGCGGGCGGCTCGCCTGCGCTTGCGCGCCGACGGCGTGATCGGGCGCAGCGCCGCGCTCGCCAGAGTGCTCCAACAGGTGGCCCTCGTCGCGCCGCTCGAGCTGTCGATCCTGCTCACCGGTGAGACGGGAACCGGCAAGAGCCAGCTCGCGCGCGTGATCCACGACAACAGCCTGCGCGCGTCGGGCCCGTTCATCGAGCTCAACTGCGCCGCGCTCCCGGACAACCTGATCGAGAGCGAGCTGTTCGGGGCCATGCCCGGCGCTCACTCGACGGCGACCAAGCGGATCGAGGGCAAGCTCGCCGGCGCGTCGCAAGGGACTCTCCTGCTCGACGAGATAGGCGACCTCTCCTTGCCGGCGCAGGCGAAGCTCCTGCAGCTCCTGCAATCGGGGGAATATTTTCCGCTGGGCGCCGCGCGACCGGTCCGCGCCGACGTTCGCATCATTGCCGCGACCAATACGGATCTCGCCGCTGCGATGGCGGAGCACCGCTTCCGGGAGGATCTCTTCTACCGGCTGCACGTGCTGCCCATTCACGTGCCGAGCCTCGCCGAGCGGCGCGACGACATCGGCGCGCTCGCCCAGCACTTCTGCGCCCAGGCGAGCGCGCGGCATCGCCTGCCGCACGTCGGCATCTCACCCTACGCGCAACGGGCGCTCGAGGCGGCCGAGTGGCCCGGCAACGTGCGTCAGCTCGCGCACAGCGTCGAAGCGGCCACCATCCGCGCCGCGGCGACCGGCGCGCGCTGGGTCGAGCGCGGTCACTTCTTTCCCGAGACGGGAGCGAACGGGACCGAGCACAACGGACAGCTGACGTTCCAGGAGGCGACGCGGCGCTTCCACGTGAAGCTGCTCCGTGACACGCTCGACGAATCGGGCTGGAGCGTGATCGAGGCCGCCCGCCGTCTCGACCTCGCGCGCTCGCACGTCTACAACCTGATTCGCGCCCTGGGCATCGAGCGCCCGAAGTAGCTCCGGCGTCCACGATCGTGGACACCTCGGCAACACCGCGCGACGCCGCGTTCGCGGTTCCGTTCCGAATCCCGTGGCACCCGTTTTGCTCGGGAAAGACGTCATGACGGGTAGCTGGTTGCAGACGGTACGCGGGAACGTGCGCTTCCTGCACAGGCGCGTCCCGCGGCGGCGGCGCGCCTATGGCACCTGCCCCGCCTGCGGCGCGGCTCTCGAAGGGGCCGCCGACGGATGGGAAGCCGCCGAGACGTCGCTCCGCCGGCACGAGCTGAGCTGCCCACGCGACCGGCAGCTGGCGCCCAGGCGCGCGGCAATGCCGAGGCTGGGCGCGGTCTCGTCGACCTGACCTTCCCGGCGCAGATCTCCCTCCGCGCCGGGTCACGCGATCCGCGGGGCTGCCTGTCGGCCCCGCGGATCGCGACCGTTCGGACCTTGAAGCCGCCGGTCCGCAGCCCCGGCTGACCGTTCGGGCGAAACTGCTCGCACCCCGGCGCCGAGCGCGCCACCGTAGTCGGTGAAGCCCGGCGTGCGGTAGCATGGGCGCATGGCGTCGGCCGACATAATCATGAAGCGACCGTTCCTCCGAGATCGCATGTTCCAGGTCGTGCTCGCCATGGGCGCGGCGGTGGGCCTCCACCTGGGTCTCCTCCACCTCTTTCTGTGGAAAACGGCGGCCGCCCCGCTCACGTTCTTCTCGTGCGCGCTCGTCTTCGCCGCCGTCGCCTACGCGCTCCAGCGGTGGATCTTCCCGGCGCTGGCGCGGCCGTCCTTCGCGAGCCAGGTGACGCTCGAGATCGTGGCCGCGACGGTCGTGTTCGGCGCGCTGTCGCTCGTGGTCGCATCGACGGTGGCGTATCTTCTCGGCGCGCCGCCGCTCTTCGGCAGCCCGACCGGGACGGAGGAGCACATCCTCATCACCCCCGCGATGCGGCAGGCCGGCGTCCGCATGTACGCGCTCATGCCGATCGTGCCCACCGTCATCTCGTCGGTCATCGGCTATCACCTCGTCTGGCGGCGGATGGAGACGCTCCAAACGCGTGCGCAGGAGCTGACCGAGCTCGCCGCGACCGCCCAGCTCGCCGCCCTGCGGGCGCAGATCAATCCGCACTTCCTGTTCAACAGCCTCAACTCCATCGCGCAGCTGATCCACGACGACCCTGCCAAGGCCGAAGCGTGTGTCGAGCGGCTGGCGGAGATCTTCCGCTACCTTCTACATCGCGCCGAGCAGGAGTTCGTGCCGCTCGCCGACGAGCTCCAGATGACGACGGCCTACCTCGAGATCGAGCGCGCGCGGTTCGACGAGCGGCTGCGGGTCGAGACGCGCGTCGATCCGAAGAGCTTGCGGCATCTCATCCCCAACCTGATCCTCCAGCCGCTCGTCGAGAACGCGGTGAAGCACGGCCTCTCGCGCAAGGTCGGACCCGGGACCCTGCGCATCGACGCGCTGGTCGAGGACGAGATGTTGACGCTCGTCATCGGCGACGACGGGCTCGGCATGTCGTCGGCGGTGCTGGACTCGGTGTACGACCGCGGCGTCGGGTTGCGCAACCTGCGCGCCCGCCTCGAGCGCCTCTACGGGCCGTCGCACCTGCCCGAGATCACGAGCACGCCCGGCGGTGGCACGCGCGTCTGTCTGCGCCTGCCCACCCGCGACGCCCTGCCGCGCCAGGCGGCATGACCCCGATCCGCACGCTCGTCGTCGACGACGAGAAGCTCGCGCGCGATCGGCTCATCGGGTTTCTCGCCAAGGTCGACGGGGTGAAGGTGATCGGGCAGGCGATCAACGGCGTCGAGGCCGTCGAGCGCATCGAGCAGGACCAGCCGGACCTGGTGTTCCTCGACGTCCAGATGCCCGGCATGGACGGCTTCGACGTGCTGAAGTCGCTCGCGCGTCCCGCGCCGCACGTGGTGTTCGCGACGGCCTACGACGAGTACGCGATCCGGGCCTTCGAGGTGCAGGCGATCGACTACCTGCTGAAGCCGTTCGCGCGCGCGCGCGTCGAAGAGGCAGTCGGTCGCGTCCGGGCCCGCCTCGATCATGGCACGCCCGGGCTCGACGTCGAGGCGATGCTGAAACGCCTCGAGGACAGCCGCAAGGAACACGTGCGGCAGGTGCCGGTCCACGCCGGCAAGCGCATCCTTCTGCTTCCAGTCGACGACGTGCTGTGGTTCGGGGTCGAGTATCGGCTGGTCTACGCGCACACGGCCGAGCGCGCCTACATGACCAACTTCACGCTGCGCGAGCTCGAGGAGCGCCTCGATCCCGAAGCGTTCTTCCGGGCCCACAAGGCGAGCCTCGTGAACATGCGCCAGGTGCGCGAGATCGTCCCCTGGTTCGGCGGTCGCTACAAGCTGGTCATGAAGGACGGCGCGGCGAGCGAGGTCGCCGTCAGCCGCGCCCAGGCACGGGAGCTGCGCACGAAGCTGCGCTGGTGATCGATGGCACCGCGGCGAGGTTGACAGGTTTCGGTACCGTCCGTAGACCCCACCGGTCCCGCCTCGATGTCGCTCCCTTCCCCTCCGGTTTCCTCCTTCCACCCGCGGCCCGCCCGCAGCGCCGTCGCGCTCCTGGTGTCCGTTCTGCTGCACGTCGTCTTCGTCGCGCTCGTCATCTTCGACGTGACGGGGCTCGGCGGGGGGTTCGGCATCGGCGTCGGACCGGGCTTCGGCATCGGGAGCGGCGGCGGTCCGGGCCTCGGCGAGGAGCAGCGGCGCGAGATCTTCTCGCTCGAAAACATCCCGGATCTCGTGCGCCCGCAGGAGCCGAACTCCGAGCAGGAGCTGACCGCGCTGCTCGCGCCGCGCGAGGCCGAGCGCATCCTCGTCCCGCAGCCGGCGAAGCCCAAGACCGCGACGTCGACGAACGCGCCCGTCATCCAGTTCGCCCGACCCGTGAAGCCGATCGGGGCCGGCACCGATCTCGGCGCGCGCCTCTCGGCGGCGGGCGCGGGCTCGGGTGGCATCGGGCTCGGCGGCGGAGGCGGCGGCCTCGGCTGGTCGCTCGGGAGCGCGTTCGGAAAATACGTCGGCGGGCTCCGCAAGGTCGGCCTCGACGTCGCCATCGTCGTCGACTCGACCGGCAGCATGCAGAACATCATCGACGACCTGAAGCGCCGCCTGCAGGACCTCGTGCGGACCATGCAACGCCTCGTCCCGACGGCGCGCATCGGCGCCGTCGCCTATCGCGATCGCGCCGACGACAAGGTCGCGACCGCGCCGCGGCAGAGCGAGGATTTCCTGGTGAAATGGAGTGACCTCACCTACAACGCTTCGAAGGTGCAGTCCTTCCTCGGCGGCATCGTCGCCGAAGGCGGCGGCGACTGGAAGGAAGCCGTCAAGGAAGGCCTCGAGACGGCCATGAAGCAGCTGAAATGGCGCCCCGACGCCAAGAAGGTGATCATCATCGTCGGCAGCTCGCCGCCGCACGACGAAGATCTCCCGGCCCTTCGCACCCTCATCGCCGACTGGCGCGCGCGCAATGGGTACGTGAGCACGATCGACGTCAGCTATCCGCTCCACGCCGAGCACGAGCGCAAGCTCAACCGCTGGCTCTACGGCGAGGAGCCGAAGGAGATCAGCCCGCTACCCGAGTTCTACAAGGAGCTGCAGCAGAGCTTTCACGAGATCTCGAAGCAGGGCGGCGGTACGGACGTCGCGCTGGGCGAGGACGCGGCGCTCGTGCGCAACGTGCTCGTGCTGACCTTCGGATCGCAATGGGAGAAAGAGGTGGGTCGCGTCGCACGCGGCCGGTAACGACTATGCTACGAGGAGCATCGTGATGGAGAACGCCGTGAACCCCGTGGACCTCAGCTTCTGGACCTTGATCCAGCAGGGCGCAATCTCGACCTATCCCCTGCTCATCTGCTCGGTCATCGTGGTGGCCGTCGCGCTCGAACGCGCCTGGGCGCTTCGCGGCGCGCTCGCCGCCGCGCCCGCGCTCGCGGCGCGCATCGCGCCGACGCTCGCGAACGGCGACCCGAAGAGCGCGGTCGCGACGCTCGCGCAGGCGCCCGCCACCGCCGCGCGACGCATCTTCGCCGACATCCTGGCCGAGCCGGGGCTCGAGCGGACCGAGCTCGAGCGGATCGCGGACGAGCGCCAGTTCGAGGAGGCGCAGGAGGCCGGATCCTATCTCTGGATCCTCGGCACGATCGGATCGTCGGCACCGTTCATCGGCCTGTTCGGTACGGTGATGGGCATCATCCGCTCGTTCCACAGCATGTCGATCGCCGGCGCCGGCGGCTTCGGCGTCGTCGCGGGCGGCATCTCCGAGGCACTCATCGCGACCGCGCTCGGGCTCGCGGTCGGCATCCTCGCAGTCGTCCTCTACAACTACTTCCAGGCCCGGGTGGAGCGGATCGACGCCGCGCTGCAGATCGGCAGCGCCCGGATCGTCGAGGCACTCATGGCCGGACGGAGAGCGCATGGCGTTCGGTAAGGCGCACCGCCGCGGCCAGATCGTCGCCGAGATCAACGTCACCCCGTTGACGGACGTGTTCCTCGTCCTGCTCATCATCTTCATGATCACGACCTCGGCCATGGTGAAGCCCGCGGCCGACGTGAACCTGCCCGAGACGGCCGAGGACAACCAGGAAACCCAGGGCGTCATGGTGACCATGACGCCCACCAAGCAGATCTACGTGGGCGATCGCTCGATCGAGGGTGACGACGCCTCGGTCGTGAGCGCGCTCAAGGACGCGCTCGCGCGCGCCAAGCAGAAGGTCGTGATCCTCGCCGGCGACCGGCAGGTCGTGCTCGGCGAGGTCGTCCGCGTGCTCGCGCTGGCCAAGGAGGCGGGCGCATCCGGCTTCGCCCTGGCCTCGGAGTGATCGCCCGCGCCTTCTGCCTCGCGACCCTCGTGGTTCTCGGGGTCGCAGCCGTGCTGCACGCCGAGAGCCTCGGCGAGCTCGAGCGCCGGGCGAAGGCGTTCTACGACCTCCTCGAACGCGGGCAGAAGGCGCAGGGGGCAGCGATCTTCCCCGACCTGGAGAAGGCCCTCGCCTCGACCCTGGACGAGCTGCAGGACCGGCTCGACCGCATGCGCGACGAGGTGATGGAGCGCGACGGCGACATCGAGGCGCTCTACAAGGAGTCGCGCTGGCGCGACCCGGAGATCGCGTCGCTCGTCATCACCTATCACCTGGCGTGGGTCCGCTATCAGGGCGCGCAGCTCACGACCGACCAGCGCCGCAAGAACCAACTCCTCGACAAGGCCGTCGAGGGGTTCTCGCAGTTCCTGGTCGTGAACGAGGTGCCCGAGGTGTACGCCGAGAGCCAGTACGGGCGCGGCCTCGCGTTCCTCGACCTCGGCAACTACGGGCAGGCGCGCGACGACCTCGAGGCCGCCGCGAAGGACCCGCGCACCGCCACGAAGGCGCGATCGGCGCTGGCCGAGTTGGCGCGACGGCAGGGCGGCAAGGCGAGCAAGGAGCCGGCTCCCGACGATCCCGAGACGCTCCTCGCCCAGCTCGGCGACGCGCTGCCGAAGGTGGCGAGCAACGCGGGGCTCGAGAAGGACACGACGGCCCTCGCCCGCGGCCTCGCAGCGCGCGGCGGCGACTGGCCGAAGCGCGTCGACGCCACGATCTCATCGAAGCTCGGCAACGGCACCCCGACCGGCGTCACGTCGAGCTACGGTCTCCTCCTGCTGGCGCAGCTCGCGATCGATCGCAACCGTTGCGCCGACGTCGCGCTGCTCGCCGATACCGGTGGGGCGGTGAAGGACGCGACGCGCGCGCGCTATCGGCCGGAGCTGCTCTATCTCGACGCCGGCTGCCTCATGAACGCGGGGAAGACACGCGAGGCGGCCCAGACGTTCGAGGAGCTGCTGCGCGACTTCCCGGAGGCTCCGCGTGCGCGCGACGCCGCGTACTATCGGTTCCGCGCGCTCGACGTCGCCCGGGCGAGCGATGCCTCGCTCGCGGCGGCGTACGAGGACGCGCTCACGACCTTCGCGACGCGCTTCCCGAAGGACGACGCGGTCGGCGAGGCGCGCTATCAGCTGGGCGAGCTCGTGCGCAGCCGCGGCGACTGTCCGAAGGCCGAGGCGGAGTACGCGCGCGTCACGGCTGGTCCGTTCGCGACGCGAGCGCGTCTGGGCGCGCTCGAATGCGCGGCGGGCGCGCTCGTGAAGGCCGGCAAGGACGCCTCGCCGGAGGCGCGGCGCGCGCTGCTCGAGCGCCTGCGCGCCTTCGTGCGCGACGTGCCCGCCAAGGGCGCCGACGAGCAGGCGGTCGCGCGTGCCGCGCTCATGGGCGGTCTGGTCGCGGCGGACTCGCGCCCACCCGACTCCGCCGTGGTGGTGGAGTTCCTCGACAAGTACGAGACCCGGTTCCCCGCCTCCAAGGAGTGGCACGCGACCGCCGTGCAGCGGCGTCTCGTCGCGCGGGTGGCGCTGGGGCAGCTCGACGCTGCGGAGCGCGACCTCGACGCATACCTCGCCACCAGCCCCGACGCCGACCGCCGGCGCGTGCTCGACGACCTCGGACGCGCGCTCCAGAAGCAGCTCGACGACCCCGACGAGGCGAAGCGACGCGCAGCGCTCACGCTCGCGCGCAAGGTCTACGGCGCCCTCGTGGCGAGCGGCGGCGGAACCGCCGACCGCGTGGCGCTCGCCGACCTCGAGCTACGCGCCGGCAATGCCGCCGAGGCGCGGCGGAGCTACGACGAGGTGCTGGCGAAGGATCCGACCTCGGCCGAGGCGATGCGCGGCGCCGCGCGAGCGGCCGCGGCGCTCGGCGACCGTGCGGGTGCGCTCGCGCGCTGGAAGCAGGTGGTCGAGACGAGCCCGACCGGCGGCACCGGCTGGTACGAGGCGCGCATCGCGCAGGTGAAGCTCTTCCTCGAGGCCGGCCAGAAGGGCGAAGCGTGCGAGGTCGCGGGTCTCTCCATCGGCAAGTCGACCACCACGGGCGGCGATCAGCTCGACAAGCAGCTCCGGCAGATCGCGGCCGCGTCGTGCCGCTGACTCATCGGTCGCTCACGTCGCCGGCGCGTGGCGCGGATCGGGAAGCCAGAGCTGCACGACGACGCCGGGCTTCACCTTGAGCGTCCCGAGCAGCGCGCTGTAAGGCTGGATACCGAAGTCGGGCTGGTGGAGCCGAACCTCCACCGTCCAGCGCTCCCCCGACCGCCGCAGCGGCACGGCGACTTCCCGCTCCGCGCCGTGCAGGGTCAGCCGGCCGACGACGTCGAAGCCATCCGCGACCTCGACGACGCGCGTCGATCGGAAGCGGATCTCCGGGTAGCGGTTGGCGTCGAGCACATCGCGCCGGGCGTTGTCCTCGATCGTGCGGCGGTCGGCGTCGGAGAGCGCGGTCGGCGGCAGCTCGACGCCGTCGCGCAGCACCTGCCGGACGCGGAGCGAGGCCGCGTCGAAGCTCGCGTCGACCTCGCGCCGCGCCTCGTCGATCCGCAGGTCGAAGCGGGTCACCTCGAGCGCGAGGTCGTGTCCGAAGCCGGAGAGGAGTCCCTCGCGGAACGTGAGGACCCGGCAGACGGCGGCCGGCGGACCGAGACGGATCATGCGCGCGTCGTTCGCCTCACCAGGCGTAGGCTTCGGGCGCCTCGCCACCCGGACCCGGCCAGATCTCGTCCAGACGCCGCAGCGCGCCTTCGTCGAAGACGATCTCGAGCGCGCGGAGGCTCCCGGTGAGCTGGTCCATCGTGCGCGGCCCGATGATGGGCGCGGTCACGACCGGGTTGTGGAGCGTCCACGCGAGTGCGACGTCGGCGGGCTCGTGGCCGAGCTGCCGGCAGAGTTTCTCGTAGGCTTCGATCTGGGGACGGTGCTTCTCGAGCTTCTGCGCGACGAGATCGCGCGACCGCCGGCCCTTGCCGCGGTCGCCGAGCACGCCGCCGAGCGCGCCGCTCGCGAGCGGGCTCCACGGGATGATCCCGACGCCGTAGGCGCGGCAGGCCGGAACCACCTCGAGCTCGATCGTGCGCATGGTCAGGTTGTAGAGGCTCTGCTCGGAGACGAGGCCGAGAAAACCCCGGCGCGCCGCCGCCTCGGCCGCCTGTGCGATCTGCCAGCCCGCGAAGTTGCTCGATCCCACGTAGAGGACCTTGCCCTGCTGGACGAGCAGCTCCATCGCCTGCCAGACCTCGTCCCACGGCGTCTCCCGATCGATGTGGTGCATCTGGTAGAGATCGATGTGATCGGTCTTGAGGCGCCGCAGGCTGCCCTCGCACGCCTCGCGGATGTGGCGCGCGGACAGATGCTGGTCGTTCGGACCGCCGCCCATCTTCCCGTAGACCTTGGTCGCGAGGACGACCTTCTCGCGCCGCCCGCCCCCCTGTGCGAGCCAGCGCCCGATGATCTGCTCGGTGATGCCCTCGCCCGTCTTCCAGCCGTAGACGTTGGCGGTGTCGAAGAAGTTGAGGCCCAGCTCGAGCGCCTTGTCCATGATCGCATGGCTGTCGGGCTCGGTGGTGTACGGCCCGAAGTTCATCGTGCCGAGGCAGAGACGGCTCACGCGCAGACCGGTACGACCGAGACGGGCGTAGTCCATGGCCTGCGCTTAGCGCACGCGCGCGGTCGACGATACCCCGCCGTCAGGCGGCGTCCGCGAGCGCCATCCGTGCGATGACCGGGGTCACGACCATCCCCAGCACGGCAGCGAAGAGCGCCTTGAAGGCGATGAAGCCGCCGAACGTCATGGGGCCGACGTCGGCCGCGCCCATCATCCAAGTCGCCGGAATCCCGACCACGATGATGCACGCGATCCCGAGCAGCGTGCCGCGCCCGGCGAGGCTCGCCGGCAACCGGCGCAGCAGCGATGGACCCGACCAGGGGAGCGGCGGCACGCGGCCGCTGCGCACCTGCCCGCGCACGATGCGGCTCGCGATCAGGGTCGTGAAGAACGGCAGGAAGAACGTCGTCCCGATCGTGTCGCCGCCGATGCTCTGCTGGCCCCACAGCGGCACCGTCGTCGCGCCACGGAACGTCGCCCAGGCGATCGCGGCGTTGAGCAGGAGGTTCACGATGCCGGCGCCGATGCCCTGGTCGACGAGCAGGTAGCGCCGGTGGGTTGGGGACATGCGGGGGCATATGGCGTACCTCCGCCGCTCCTGTCCAGCGCGATCCCCCGTGCCTTGACGGACCTCGGCGTCACGTGGACCCTGCGGCGGTGGTGGAGAACGAAGGTGTCACGGCCGTCGTGCTCGGTGGCAGCGTCGCCGGGCTCGCGACGGCTCGTCTGCTCGCGCGGCATTTCGACCACGTGATCGTCCTCGAGCGCGACGTTCGTCCCGACGTCGACGGACCCGAGACGGCCTTCGCGTCGTGGCAGCGTCCGGGCGTCCCGCAGTTCCGCCATTCCCACGCCTTCCTCGCTCGCCTGCGGCTCGTGCTCCTGGCGCACATGCCGGACGTGCTCGAGCGCCTGCGCGCCTGCGGTGTGCGTGAGATCCAGCTCGCCGAGACCGTGCCGCCAGGCATGACGTGGGCGCCCGCGCCCGGTGACGACGACGTGGTGCTGCTCGCCTGCCGCCGCGCGACGTTCGAGTGGGCGCTTCGCGAGAGCGTCCACGCGCTGCCGAACGTCGAGCTGCGTGAGGGCGCCGGCGCGGCCGGCCTCACGGCGATCGGCCAGGACGGCCGCCGTCCCCACGTGAGCGGCGTGCGTCTCGACGACGACGGCGTGCTTCCCGCGGCGCTCGTCGTCGATGCGACGGGGCGGCGCTCGCGTGCCGTGCAGTGGCTGGAGGCACTCGGCACGGCGCGGCCGCGCGAGAAGTCGAGCGACACCGGCATCCTCTACTACACGCGTTTCTATCGCCTCCTGCACGGCAAGCCGCCGACCGGCGGCACGGGGCTCGTCGCGGGCGACGTCGGCTGGGTGAAGCTGGCGATCTTCCCGGGCGACCACGGCACGTTCTCGATCACCGTCGGTCCCCCAGTCGACGACGAGGCGCTGAAGCGCCTCGCCGATCCGGAGCAGTTCGAGCGCTTCGTCGGCGCCTTCCCCGCGATCGCGCCGTGGCGCACCCCCGGCACCTCGGAGCCGATCTTCGGCCCCTCGACGCCCGTCCTCGTGATGGGCCAGCTCCGCAATCGCCTCCGCCACTTCGTCGACGACGAGGGACCGCTCGCGCCCGGGTTCGTCGCGGTGGGCGACGCCGCATACCATTCGAATCCGATCTACGGCCGCGGCTGTCCGTCGGCGCTCATGATGGTCGAGCTGCTCGACGAGGCGATCGGCCGCCATCCCGACGATCCGATCGCAATGGGCCGCCACTACCATGCGGCGTGCGAGACGCACGTGCGGCCGTTCTGGGACGCGGCGGTCGGATCCGATCGCCGGATGCTCGGCGAGCGCCGCCGCCTCGCGAACAACGGCCGCGCGGCGCTCGTGCAGATGGCCGAAGAGGCGTTCGCCTGGCTCTTCGACCGCGGCATCGGTCCCGCGACGCGCGTCGATCAGGTGGTCTTCCGGGGGCTCCTGCGCGTCTTCCACATGCTCGACGTCCCCGAGCAGCTCCTCTTGAACCCCGAGATCGTCCTGCGCTCGCTGCCCGTGCTGGCGCGCGTGCTGCGCGGCGACGTCCCGCCGCAGCAGTTCCCGCCGATCGGGCGCGAGCAGGTGCTCGCCCAGCTCGGGTAGGCACCCGCTTCCGGCGCGTTGACGCCCGTTGGGGGCCCGCGTTAGACCCGAAGCGGGAGACCCATGACGAAACCACTGTCGGTGGCCGCACTCTGCGTTGCTCTTGGCCTGGCGAGGCCCATCATCGCCGCCACCATCACGGTCGCCACGACCGACGACACGAGCGCGGTCGCCTGCACGCTGCGGGACGCGATCACGGCCGCCAACACCGACGCCGCGAGCGGCGCGTGTCCGGCCGGAGCCGGTGACGACACCGTCGACCTCGCAGGTGTCACGGGAACGATCCTGCTCGGAACCGCGCTTCCCTCGATCACGACGAGCATGACCCTGCACGGCCCGGGAGCGAACGTCCTCACCATCGACGGACAGGACAGCGTACGGGTCTTCTTCGTGACGGGCCCGTCCGTCACGATTTCCGACCTGACCATCGCGCACGGGTTTGCCGCGGGAGGCGGTCGGGGCGGCGGCATCGAGACGCTCGGCGGCTCGGTCACTCTCGCACTGTCGCGCATCGTCGTCACACTCTGTCAGGGCTTCAACGGCGGTGGGGTCGCGAACGACGCGGGCGGGACCATGACGATCGTCGACAGCGCGATCGTCGGCAACGCGACGACCGACAATGCCGGCGCGGGAATCATCAGCAGCCGATCGACACTCGTCCTCACCAACACGACCGTCGCCGGAAACACCAACACGGGGTTGAACCGCCCCGGCGCGGGACTCCTCCTCTTTGGCGGTACGGCGACGATCACGAACTGCACCTTCGCCAACAACGTGGGCACGAGCACGGACGGGTGGGAGATCGCGAGCGTGGTCCCGGGTTCGCCGCCCATCGGCACCTTGCGCTTGAAGAACACGCTCGTCGCCAACCAATTGGGCCACGGCTGCCTCGGACCGATCACGTCGGACGGGCACAACCTCTCCGACGACACGACCTGCGCGCTGGCGGGCCCCGGCGATCTCCAGGGCGTCGCCGCGGTCCTCAGCGCACTCGCCGACCACGGCGGCCCGACGCCGACCCTGGCGCTCGGCGCCGGAAGCCCGGCGATCGACGCCGGCGATTCAGCTGTCTGTCCGCCGGCCGACCAGCGCGGAGTCGCCCGGCCTGTCGACGGGGACGCCAACGGAAGGGCCGGCTGCGACATCGGCGCCTACGAGGTCGGCTGCGGCGACTGGATACCTGTGAACAGCCGGTGCGCGCCCGACGCGAACCCGTGCACCGACGACGTGTGCGGCGCGCTCGGTGCGTGCCAGCACCCGACCGCCGCGACGGGAGCGCCCTGCGACGACGGGGACGCCTGCACGATCGGCGACACCTGCGCGAACGGCGTCTGTTCGCCCGGCACGATCCCGGGGTGCCCGGCCGTCGGGAGCCTCACCTACCGCACGTGCATCACCGGCGAGCTCGAGACGGGCCCGGCGGGAACGAACGCCTGCACGCAGATCGGCGGCGCCACCGCGGTCGCCCTCCACTCCGGTCTCGACAACCTGCGATCGGTGACCGAGAGCGCGGACGGGATCTCGCTCTACGTCACCTCCGGCAACGACGACGCCGTCGCGCGCTTCGACCGCGATCCCACGACCGGAACGCTCACGTACCAGGGCTGCATCTCGGGTGCGATCGAGACCGGACCCGCCGGGACGAGCGCCTGCGCGCAGATCCCGAGCGCCACCACGTCGGGACAGAGCTCGGGCCTCGACTTCCCGCAAGCGATCGCGCTCAGCCCGGACGGGAAGTCGCTCTACACCGCGTCCCTCACCGACGACGCGGTCGCCCGCTTCGACCGGGATCCCGCGACCGGTGCCCTCACCTACCGGGACTGCCTCACCGGGAAATCCGAGGCCAACGACACCGCCTGCACCAAGATCCCGAGCGCGCACTCGTCGGGCGTCGACTCGGGGCTCGACTCCCCGTCGGCGCTGGTGGTGAGCGCGGACGGAAAGTCGCTCTACACGGTCTCGCGCGACGACGACGCCGTCGCACGCTTCGATCGCGACACCGCGACCGGCGCCCTCACGTACCAGGGCTGCATCACCGGCGAGACCGAGAGCGGTCCCGCGGGCAGCGACGCGTGTGCGCAGATCGGGAGCGCCGCCTCGGGGGGCGCGAATTCGGGGCTCGACGACCTCTTCTCGCTGGCCGTGAGCGCGAACGGGAATTCGCTGTACGCGGTCTCCCTCCTGGACGATGCCGTCGCTCGCTTCGACCGCGATCCGGGGGCCGGCGCCCTCGTCTACCAGGGCTGCATCACCGGCGAGATCGAGAGCGGCCCCACCGGCACCGGCGCCTGCGCCCAGATCGGCGCCGCGGCGGCGTCGGGCGTCAACTCCGGGCTCGATGCGCTCTACGCGATCGTCGTCAGCCCCGACGACACGTCGGTCTACACCGTCTCGCAGGAGGACGACGCCGTCGACCGCTTCGACCGCGATCCGGCGAACGGCGCGCTCACGTACCAGGGCTGCATCACCGGCGAGACCGAGAGCAGTCCCTCGATCCCCATCCCGGGCTCCGGCGCGTGCGTCGAGATCCCCAGCGCCACCTCGCGCGGAACGAACTCGGGACTCGACAAGCTGCGCTCGCTGGCGGCGAGCCCCGACGGGACGTCGCTCTACGTCGCCTCGCCGCAGGACGACACCATCGCACACTTCGTGCGTAACCCCACGAACGGTGCGCTCACCTACGAGAGTTGCCTGACCGCGGAAGCCGAGACCGGCCCCACGGGCACGAACGCGTGCGCCCAGATTCCGAGCGCCTCTTCGCTCGGCACGAACTCCGGCGTCGACAATCCTCAGGCGTTCCTGGTGAGCCCGGTTGGGCTCCAGCTCTACACGACCTCCGGGAACGACGCGACCGTGGCGCGCTTCGACCTCGAGCCCGAACCGCCCACCACGACGACCACGACGCTGCCCGGGCAGGCGATCCGCGGCAAGCTGCTCCTCATCGTCGACAACACCAACGCGAGGAAGCGCAAGATCGTCTTCAAGGCGAAGGATGCGGGCATCGACACCAGCGCGGGCAGCGGGATCGATCCGGTCACGGACGGAGCCCTGTTCCAGGTCTTCAACGATGCCGGCACCGGAGACGTGGCGTGCTTCGACCTTCCCGCCGCCGGATGGACGAAGAAGGGCAAGCCGTCGAAGCCGACGTTCCGCTACCGGGACAAGAAGTTCGCGATGGGCCCCTGCAACCTCACCACGGTCCAGGACGCCAAGTCGCTCGTGGTCGTGTGTCAGGCGAAGGTGCAGCCGATCGGCTACTCACTCGACGAGCCCGCACAGCAGCGGGTGGGCGTGCGCTTCCGCAGCGGCGACACCGAGTACTGCACCGTCTTCGGGGGCAAGGTCCTGAAGGACAAGCAGAAGAAGAAGTTCCGGGCGAAGAATGCGCCGGCGGCGTGTCCGGCGACACCCGCCGCCTGTCCGTGAGTTGCGCGAAGCGCCTCGGGTCGCGATGATCGCGCGCGATGGGTGGCGGTTGGCGAGGGGCGTGGCCGTACCATCGCGCCATGCGGCGCGCGGCGTGGCGCTCCTCGTCGTCGCCACCGTCGGCGGCGGCTGGCTGCTCTCCCGCATGGAGCTGATCTCGCCGGCGACGCGCCTCGGCCAGGCGGGGTTCGGCGCCTATCTCGGCCTCGTCATGAGCCATTTCGTCATCGACGCCGGCCTGTGGCGGCTTCGCGATCCGTTTCCGCGCGCGCTCCTCACCGCGCGCCTGCCTTTTCTGCTTGCCCGAAAGGGGGATCCGGATAGGCTGTATGCAGTGAGACGTCCCCCCGGAATCGCGCTGCCGCTCATCGCGCTCGCCGCCGTCGCTCTCGGGCCGAGCCGCGCGGCCGCCGCGCCGATCCAGCCGGCGCTGTCGGCCTACGCGATTCTCGGGGTCGCGAACGTGATGCTGCGCCCGCAGGTGCGCGTGCAGTCGGGTTCCGTCGCATCCGCGGGTGGCGAGCTGCGTCTCGCGGCGCACGTCACCGTATCCGGCAGCGCGGTCGCCGACGTCGTGCGCATGGGCAACGGTGCGAAGGTCGATCCGATCTTCTGCCGCCTGGTGACGGGGGCCGCGTTCGGGCGCGGCGTGGTCGGCGGCCCGTCGGTTCAGGGCGCGAGCGTACCCGCGTGCCAGCCGCTCGTGGCGCCGGTCGTCGACCCGGCGCTCCTCGCGCCGGTTGCCGTGACGCCCGGAACGAGCGACGTCCGTGTTCCGGCGCGCACGGGCACGGCACCGTACCCGCCGGGCAGCTACGGGGTGATCGTCGTCGGGCCCGGGTCGCTGCTGCAGCTCGCCGGCGGCGACTTCCAGGTGCGATCGATCACGATCGCCCCCCGGGGACGAGTCGTATGTGCCGACGTGTGCCGCATCGGCGTGCTCGAGAGCGTCGTCCTGCGCCGGGGCGCGCAGATCGGTGCGGCGGCGCCGATGCGGGCACAGAACGCGCGCATCGACATCGCGGGCAGCGCCGACACGCCCGTCTTCGTCGCGGGCGCACAGAGCACCGTCGCCGCGACCATCTTCGCCCCTGCTGGCGACGTCGTGCTTGGACGCGCCGGATCGTATCGCGGCGCGTTCCTCGGTCGCTCGGTGAAGGTGAAGCCGCGCGCGACCGTGCGCGGCGACAGCGCGCTCTGATTCGCTTGGACCTTCGCTTCGACATGGACTAGGAGCGACCGGTGCGCGTCGGGCTCCGAGCCGTTGCCGCGGCTGCCGCCGGCTACGCGATCGTCGCGTACTGGATGTTCCGCCCGACCCCGTCCGGCCTCGCACACACGATCCCTGCGTTCTCGGGGCTCGCCGGCGATGCGCTCTTCCTTACCTGGGTAACGAACCACGTCTCGCGCACGATCCTCGTCGATCCGCTCCACCTCTTCGAGGCGGGCATCTTCCATCCGGCCACGCACACGCTCGCCTACGGCGACCACATGATCGGCGAAGGGTTGCTCGGCCTGCCCGTCTGGCTCGCAACCGGCAACCCGCTGCTCGAGTTCAACCTTCTCACGCTCGCCTCCTTCGTGCTCTGCGCGACGACGGCGTTCCGGTATCGTCGCGAGACGGGCGGCGGCGTCGCGGGCGCGATCGCGACGGGCCTCGTGTTCTCGTTCACGCCGTTTCGGCTGAACTCGCCGATGTGGCCCCAGGTGCTCCTCACCTTCGCGATGCCGCTCGCGATCGCGTCGTGGCTGCGATGGGTGCACAGCGGGCGCGGGCGCGACCTCGCCGCGTGGGTCGGCTGGTGGGTCGTGCACTCACTCATGGGCATGTACCTCGCCTTCTACTTCGCGGTCGTGATGGGGGTATTGGCGCTCGCAACAATCGCGGTCGCGCCCGCCGGCGGCCGCGCGCGCGTCGCGCGCGGAACGGTGATCGCAGGTCTCGGAGCCGCCGCGCTGCTCGCACCGACCCTGTGGCCGTACATCGTCCTGCGGGCGACGCAGAGCCACGTCCGCACGGCGGGTCTCGGGACGCAGTGGACCTTCCTTCTGCCGGGGCCCGGTACCTTGAGCGGAACGCTCGCCGGGTTCGACGGCCGGCTCGGTGACGCGATTGTCTCCTTCGGACCCGGCCTGCTCACGAGCGCGCTCGTCGCGGCCGGGCTCGTGGTCGCGCGCCGGCGTGCCGCGACGCCCTGGGAGCGGTTCGTCTGGATCGCGAACGTGCTCGGGCTCGCGACCGCCCTCGCGATCATGTTCGTACCGATCGAGCTGCAGCTCCGCCTGCCCGGCTTCGACATGATGCGGATGACGAACCGCGCCTTCCACGTGGGCCTGCTGTTCGCCGCCTGGTTCGCCGGCGCTGCCGTCGACGCGCTCGTCGCGCTCGGGCCCGCGCGCGCGCCGCGCGTGGCCATTGCGACGATTCTCGTGGCGCTGCTCGTCCTCGACGCGGGCGCCGCACCGACCGAGCGCCGGCGCATGCCGGTGGCCGGCGATCTGCCGCCCATCTACGAGGCCGTTCGCGGGCTGCCCGATTCCGTCCTCTACGAGCGCACCGACGAGATCGAGGGCGCCGCGCGCGCCCTCTACTTCTCCGTCTTCCACGGCAAGGCGCTGGTGAACGGCTACAGCGGCTTCACGAGCCCCGGCCCGACTTTCGTCGTCCAGCGCCTGTTCGAGTTCCCCGCCGAAGCCGCGCGCGCGCTGCTCGCGACGCTCGGCGTGCACGCCGTCCTCGTGCGCGACATCTCCCCCGCCGCGCTCGATCGACGCCTGGCCGCGTTGCCGAGCGCGGGTACGCAGGTCGTCGCCCGCGACGGGGCCGCCGCGCTCGTCCGCGTCGACGAGCCGGCGCCGAGCTCGCCGCCGGTGGCCGTCCCGCTCGCGCGCACGGGCCGCACGCTCAGCGCAAGCGGCAACCAGCAGGCCCTCACCGCCCTCGAGGACGACGACCCGCGCACCGCCTGGCAGCTCACGGTCGAGCGCCGCGCCGTCCCGTCGCTCACGATCGACCTCGGCGCCGTCCGCATGGTGGCCGGCGTGCGCTGTGTCGGCGGCTCGCTCGACTCCGTCGGCGTCTACCTGGCCGACGTCGAGACGTCGCTCGACGGCACCGCGTGGACGCCGACCGGTGCGCGCTTCGACCCCGACTCGCTCGCGACGCTGTTCGCGCGTCCGGCCGACGTACGCTGGTGGGACGCACGCTTCACGGCGCGTCCCGCGCGCTGGGTGCGGCTGACGAACGCCCGCCTCGGCAACCGCACCGGCACATGGGAGCTCGCCGAGGTGGACGTGTTGACGCTCGCGGAGGGATCGTCCCGGTGATCGGCGCCGACCTGTCGTCGCCGCAGAACCCGACCAGCATTCCGGTCGAGGTCGTCGAGGCCCGCCGCGACGGCCCTGGGGCTAGTCCCGCTGGCCCCGGATCTCCCGCCAACCCTCGGCGCGGAACACGCGGGCGCGATACTCGGTCGGCGTGAGCGCAGCCAGCTCGCGGAAGTCGCGATAGAGATGCGACTGGTCGTAGTAGCCGCACTCCTGCGCCAGCTCGGAGAGCTCGACGGCTGCCGGATCGGCGAGGCGTCCGAGCGCGCGCTCGAAGCGGAGGATCCGCATGATGCCCTTCGGCGAGAGGCCGATCTCGCGGTGGAAGAGGTCTCCCAGGTAGCGCGGCGACACCCCGAGGTCGCGCGCCAGCGACTCGACGCGCACCGTGCCGGAGCTGGCGCGCATGCGGTCGACGGCCGCGCGCGTCAGCGGATGCGCCGCGGGTCCGCGGAGGAGACGCGTCGTCAGCCAGCGCTCGAGGAGATCGAGCGCGACGCCGAGGTCGGGCGCCGCGAGCATGCGCTGGCGCAGCGGCTCGACACCGGCAGCGGTGCCGAGCACCGACTCCAGGTCCGTCGTGTCGTTGGCGAGCTCCTGCTGCGGCAGCCCGCCGAAGAGCGCCCAGGCGCCGAGCGGCCGAAGCTGCGCCGCGATCGCGCGCGGGTGGCGGAGCACCGATTCCCACTCGACGGGGCGCTCCTGCAGCCCGGAGATCCACGCGGTGCGATACAAGCGGCCGCGCGCATCGCGATCGTCGAGCAGACGCTGCGGCGTGGCCAGGTTGAACATGAGCATCAGCTCGCCGTTCGGGAGCGCGCGATGCAGGGCGTAGCGCTCGTCGGCGTCGCCGCCCCAGAGCTTCGCGACCAACCCCGACAGCGCCGGGGACGGATCGCGGAGCCACAGCTCCCACGCGGCTTCGCCCGGTCGCTGGCGCATCACCCGCGTGCGCGGGTGTGGCGCGAGCAGCTCCGGAAGCGGAGTCCCGGATCGGTCGAGACCGATGTAGTCGCGAAGGGGGCTCGCCCCCATACGGAGCCCATACCACGGACGCGGGCTCGACGTGACTGGCGTCCAGGCCCAACGTGGCTATCAGCCCATGCTCAGCACACTCCTCCTCGTCTTCGCCTCTGTCCTCCTTCTCGATCGCACCGGCTTCGCCCTCGAAGTTCGAGCCGACGACAATCTCGCGGGGCTCTGCGCTGAGGCCCTCAATATGTACCCTGAGGAGCTCGCTGAAGCACGAGCCGGCGAGAAGAAAATCGAAGCCGTCCTTCAGTCCCCCGACGTCGGTTACCTCCTCCGTGACCCGCACGAGCTCGAGCATTCGGCGAACGGCTACTGCATCCTCGACGGTCGGCCAGAATGGCAGGGCAGAGACCCCCCGGAGCGGCCAGGCATCTCATCGACAGTTCGCTCAGCGGGGCATCACGCAACAACCCCAGCCGATCCCGCCGGGACCTCTTCTGCAGGGGCTTCTTCAACCAACCAGTAGAGCACCGGCAGGACGATCAGCGTCAGCAGCGTGGAACTGACGATGCCGCCTATGACGACCGTCGCGAGCGGGCGTTGCACCTCCGCGCCCGCGCCGGTGGCAATGGCCATCGGGACAAAGCCGAATGAGGCCACAAGTGCCGTGACGAGCACGGGACGCAGTCTGGTGAAGGAGCCTTCGAGCACGGCGTCCCGCACCGCGCGGCCGCCCTCGCGGAGCTGATTGAAGTACGTCACGAGCACCAAGCCGTTGAGCACCGCAACGCCGCTGAGCGCAACGAAGCCAACCGCGGCGGTAATGCTGAATGGCATCCCGCGTAGCCACAGCGCGGCGACGCCACCGGTCATCGCGAGCGGGATGCCAGAATAGACAATGAGCGCCTGCCGCACGCTGCCAAAGGCGAGGAAGATGAGGATGAAGATCAAAAGCAGGGCGGAAGGGACGACCACGGCGAGGCGTGTCCGCGCGTCCTGCAGGTTCTTGAACTGTCCGCCGAACTCAATGATGTAGTTCTCGGGAAGCTGCACCTGTTCCGTGATCCGCGCTTCGGCATCGCGGACGAAGCTCTCCACGTCTCGCCCACTGAGGTTTACCATCAGCGCCGCGCGACGCTGGCCGTCGTCGCGCAGAATCGGCTCGACAGTCTTCAGGGTCTTGAACTCCACGACATTGCCGAGTGGGATGATGCCATTCTGACCGACGCGCAGCGGTAGCTTCTTGATCTGCTCGTCGTCGGCCCGCAGCTCTTCGGGCATCCGCACCACGATGCTCCGCCGGCGATTGCCATCGACCATAGACCCCACGATCTGCCCGCCCAGTGCCGCACTGACAGCTCTGTTCACCTCGCCGGCCTGAAGCCCATAGCGCTGGAGTGCGCTACGCTCGACGTCAATCTCGAGCTGCGGTGTGCGGCCGTCGGTTTCGTATTCGACCTGCGCCGCCCCGGGGGTATCCTCGAGAATGGCCTTCACCTTCGTGGCAAGCGCTTCGAGCACGTCATAGTCGGTGCCGAAGATCTTCACCGACAGCTCGGCCTTGGTCCCCTCGAGCATTTCGTTGAAGCGCATCTCGATCGGTTGCGCGAAGAGGATGTCGTAGTCCGGGTTCATCTGCTTGAGCGCTGCTTCGATGTGCTCGCGCAGTTCCGCCTTGCTCATCGGTCGGCCGGGCGTCTTGGGCCATTCCCCCATGGGCTTGTAGAAGACGTACACGTCGCTCTCGTTCGGCGGCATCGGATCGGATGCGATGGCGCTGGTGCCGATGCGCGAGAAGATGCGGGTGAGCTCCGGAAAGTCCTTGAGCAGCAGGTTCTCGACGGCGATGTCGGTTTGCATCGACGCCTCCAAGCTCATGCCCACGGGCTTGTAGAGCATCGCCGTGATCGATCCTTCATCCAGCTTCGGGACAAACTCCGCGCCGAGCCGCCCGAACACCAATAGGGAGCCCGCGAAGAGCAGCACCGCCCCGAACACGACCGCCCAGCGGAGCTTCAGCGCGGCGCGTAGCGACGGTTCGTAGATTCCCTTCGCAAGACGGATCACGGAGTTGTCGCCCTCGGCAACCGACCCGCGGAGCAGGAAGGAACACAGCACCGGCATCAGCGTAAGGGACAGGAGGAGCGCGCCAGCGAGCGCAACCATCACGGTGAGGGCCATCGGGTGGAACATCTTTCCCTCGACGCCGGTCAGCGCGAGGATCGGGACGTAGACAATGGTGATGATGAGGACGCCAAAGACCATTGGCGACCCGACCTGCTTGCTCGCCGAAAGCACGACTTCAGCCCGCTCTTCGTCGGTGAGTGAGCGTCCCAACGTGTGCTGGCGCGCACCGAGCTGTCGGACGATGTTCTCAACGATCACCACCGCACCATCGATGATGAGGCCGAAATCGATCGCGCCCAAGCTCATCAGGTTGCCGGACAGCCCGCCCCGCACCATGCCGGTAAGAGCAAAGAGAAATGACAGCGGGATGGCCGTGGCGACGATGAGCGCTGCGCGCCAATTGCCCAGCAGCCCCAGGAGCACCACGACCACGAGCGTTGCGCCTTCAAAGAGGTTCCTCTTCACCGTGGCTACAGTGCGGTCGATCAGTTCCGACCGGTCGTATTGCGGGACGATCTCTACCCCCTCGGATAGCTTCGTTTGAATCTCCGCAATTCGCGCCTTCACCCGCTCGCCGACCTCCCGACTGTTCTCACCGGCGAGCATCAGCGTCGTTCCGATCACGGTTTCGTGACCGTCCAGTGTCGCTGCGCCGGTGCGGACCTTTGTGCCAACCGTCACGTCAGCTACGTCCTTCACCAGCAGCGGGCGCACGGCCGCACCGAACTTGATTGGCAGCTCCCCGATCTCTTCCACCGTCGTCACGCGGCTGACCGCGCGGATGGTGAGTTGCTCGCCCGCGCGGCTGATGATGCCACCGCCCGCGTTCTCCACGTTCTGTTCGACGACCTCCGCCAGCTCGCTGAAGGTCATGCCGACCCTCTCAAGCGCCTCCGGGTTCGGCTGGATGACGTACTGCTTTTCGTACCCGCCGCTGCCGTTGATCTCCGCGATACCCGGCACCGTCCGAAGGAACGGCTTGATGAGGTATTCCTGGATCTCGCTCAGCTCGATGAGCTGATCCAGTTCGCTCCCCGGCTTGTGCTGCGTGCCCGGCTTGTACTGCACGTTGTAGTAGAAGATCTCACCCAGGCCCGTGCTGATCGGGGCGAGCTTCGGCGAGCTGCCCGGTGGTAGTTGCTCGACCGCGTTTTGCAGCCGCTCCGCGACCAGCTGGCGGGCGCGGTAGATGTCAGTGCCATCCACAAACTGCAGCGTCACCTGCGAGAGACCGAACTTCGTCAGCGAGCGCATCGCCTCTACGCCGGGGAGCCCAGCGAGCTCGACTTCGATCGGCCGCGTGACGAGCTTTTCCGACTCTTCCGCGGCAAGCGCAGAGACCTCCGTATTCACTTGCACCTGCACGCCAGTGATATCCGGGACCGCGTCGATCGGCAGATGCAGGGCGGACCACAGGCCGACGCCCAGCAAGCCGAATGCGGCGAGTAGCACCAGCGCTCTCCGGCGCATGGCGAACTCCAGAATGCTGTCGGTCATTTCCGCGCCGCCTTCTTGACGGTGGCCCGGGCGCCGTGGGTCCTGTCCGCGGCGGGTCTCGTAGATGAGGTCTGTACGTCGCCGAGGTTCAGGCCAGTGAGGAACCCCAGTTGTTGCCGCGCGGCGAGCGCGTCCGCCTGCGTGCTCAGCAGCGCGTCCACGGCGTCGAGGTACTGTGTCTGCAGTTCGGTGTACGTCGCGATGGGGAGCGCCCCAAGCCGATAGTGCTCGTCTCCCATGCGAGCAGCCTCGCGGAACTTCTGCACGGCATCCGCCGGCCAGCGCCCCATCTCGGCAAGAAACGTGTCGTAGGCGTGCAGCGCCTCGGCGACTTTCCGTTCCACCTCCCGCAGCGCGACGTTCAGTGCCACCTCGGCCTGCCCCTGTCGCGCCGTCGCCGTCTCGATGCTGCCCGCGTTCTGGTTCAGCACCGGAAGCGGAACCGTCACACCGAGCCCAAACCGAAGCTCCTTGTCGCTTCCTCGCTCGCTCGTCACAAATGGGCCGACCTTCACCGCCGGCCACCGTTCGTTTTGACTGAGCTGCGCGCGAAGCCCTTGCTGCTCAAGCTCAGCGATGCGCGCGCGGATGTCGAAGTTCCGCTCGCGCGCACTGGCAAACAGGGTGTCCAGCGCCGGGGCCGGTTCCAACGAGAGGGCGGTGCGCGCCACCTCGACCGGCGAGGCCACCGGGAGGCCTCGCAGTTGGTTCAATTCGAACTGCGCGTTCTGCGCCGCGATAGCCGCCTCGCTCGCGCGCCGGCTGAGGGTAAACGCGTTGGCTTCGATGATGCGCATCTCCAGCATGGGTGCGACCCCTGCGGGCTCACGCTGCACCAGCACCGCGAGGAGATCTTGGAACCGGTGCGCCACCTCGGACGCAGCGTCCGCGCGCTGCTTTGCCGCCAAGAGTTGGTACCCGAGCGAGCGTGCTCGCATCGCGAGCGCTGCCCGAAACTGCTCCAAGCCGAGCGCCGCCAGCTCGATCTGTCGATTCGCTAGCGCCTTTCGCAGACTCAGGCGGCCTGGGAACTCGAACGTCTGCGAGATCGAAACCGACCAGATCGGTCCGTCACCCAGGTGGTTCCCAGCGAGGTCGCTCACGCTCTTGTGCCCGAGCTCGGTACTCAACTCGGGGTTCTCCCATTGCCCCGCGGTCATGCGCCCGCCGCGAGCGGCGGCGATTTCGGCTTCGTAGAACTGGACTTCGGGGTTTGTCGCGACAGTCTCGGCCACAAGCGCATCCAGTGTGATCGGCTCCGCCGCGCCCGCCGCGGTTGCCAACCCGAGCACCAGGCCTGCCGTGAGAGACCCCCATCGCCCGAAGGCACGACACGGGGAGAGGACGGTGTGAGCTGCGAGGAGGCTGAACGACCACTGCATGGATGGCTCCCGTCAACGCTTGCGTTGGCACGTGGAAGAAGACGCCAAGCGCTTCCACGAGCATTCGGTGCGCGGCTGCTTCCCGGGTCGGAAGGCAGCGCTGGACAGACTGAGCGCCGGCCTTGACCGAACTCAGATGCGCAGAATGCCCGAGCGGGAAGGTGCGGGGGGAGCCGGGCCGACTCTCGAACACGCGCCACACAACCTGAGCGCGATAGTGTTCGAGCAATCGGGAGCGCGAGCGGGTGCGGGCGCGAAACTCGCCCAGCTGGAGACGCGCTGCGACCCCTTGATGGCAGTCACGGAGAGTCCCGCCGAACTAGGAAACTTCACTACATGGTCCGGGTGATGCTCAGCCGAGGGATGATCATGCGAATGCGGAGTGAACGCTGTCGCCGCATCATCGGCATGTCCACCGGTCGCGAGCACCTCACCGTCCTGAGGATCGGCGCCGGCCTCGTGCCGAAGAACGATGTCGAGGCGACCGCCGGACGAAACGAGAGACACGTAGTGCGAGCCGTCGGCCAAGGCCTCGAGAACGCAGGCCCAAGCCACCTCGCTCCCAACCAACGGCACGAGGAGCATTGCCACGACCAGCGGCTTGAAACGGCGCACTGCAACACCCTTACCGACTGCACCGCCGGCGTTCAACCGACAGGCCGCTCACCACAGCCGGGTTGGCGTGCCGGCGAGCGGGGCAGCCTCAGTGATGACGGTGATGAACATCCGGAGTGTGGGGATGCTCGTGCTCAAGGGCCGCGTGACGGTGTTTGTGCGCATGAGGCTCCCCGACGGGGTCGAGCGCGGTGTGTTCGTGCTGGTGGTGTTCGTCGTGCGTATGACCGTGCTCATGCTCCAGGCCGTCATGCACATGGATGTGGTCGTGCTGCTCACGGAGGAGCAACGCGACGCCGAGGCCCATAAGAATTGCCGCTCCTAACTCGCGAAGACCAACCACCTCGCCAACAAGAGGGACCGCGGCGGCAGCACCTACGAAAGGAGCCGTCGCAAAGAAGGCCGCCTCGCGCGCCGCGCCGAGACGGCGCATCGCATACACCACGAGAACGAGGCTGAGTCCATAGCTTCCAAAGCCGACGAGCAGTCCAGCGCCGACAACGTGGACAGAAGGCAGCCGTTGACCCAGGCCAAGGGCGAGAGCGAGGCTCGCACTGCCCGCAATCAACCCTTTCGCTCGCGCAACGGAAAGTGGATCACGCAGGGAGAGTCGCTGGGTGAGATTGTTGTCGACCGCCCAGCTCAAACACGCGCCGCAGATGGCGACTACGCCAAGCCCATCCGTTCGAACCGTGCCGCCCTCATAGCTGCTGAGCACCATCAGCCCCAGAAGAATCAGCCCACACGCAGCGGCCTCGCGCCGACCAAGATGCTCCCCGAAGACGGCCGCAGCGAGCACGATCGTGAGCGGGGCCTCAAGGTTCAGGAGGAGCGCCGCACTGACGGCCGACGACCGTTGCAGACCCCAGAGCAGGAGCACAGGGCCTAGCACGCCGCCGGCGATGGTGACTCCCACCAGAAGACCGATGTCGGCTCTCCGAAGCGGCGTCTCGCGAGCCGAGGCGGCGCCTCGAGCGCGAGCGAGCAACCGGACCACAGTCAGGCCCAGGCCAGCGCCCACATAGAGAACGCCACTCAGGGCGAACGGCTCGGTGTCGCGTAGAAGAAGCTTCCCGAGCGGCGCACTGACCCCAAAGAGGGCCGCTGCGGCTAGCGCCGCCGCCCCCCCTCGAAGTGTCTGACTGTTGAGTGCGCGAGAGGTGTTCACGGAACCCTTCACCAAACATATCGACGCACACAATGCCGTCGAGCTCGCCTGCTCGAAGATCCTCAACACATCGCTTCACCCGTGCGAAGGAATGACGCCCGGTTTCTAGCCGTCAGCGAAGCGACGTCTCTTCGCGGTAGACCCTTTCGAGGCCCTCACGTTCAAGAGCGCCCCTCAGCGCTCGGCGGCGTAGGCTCTGCTGCGCTCGACGAGGGCGTGAAAGACCCCCACCGACGCGTCGTCGGTCTCCCAGTCGAGCTCGGGGTGCCACTGCACGCCGACCACGAATGCATGCCGCTCGGACTCGACCGCCTCGACGAGGCCGTCCTCGGCCCACGCGACGGCCCGCAGCCCGTCGCCGAGCCGTCCCACCGCCTGATGGTGCACCGACTGAACCGTCACCGTCGGCCGCCCGTACATCGCGGCGAGGCGGCTCTCGGGCGCGATCCGCACCTCGTGCGGGACCGGCTGCACCTCGGGCGAGCGGTGCGCGATCTTGGTGCCGTAGACGTCGGGGACGTGCGCGATGAGGTCGCCGCCGAGCGCGACGTTCAGGATCTGCATCCCGCGGCAGACGCAGACGATCGGCAGATCGCGCCGCTCGAGCGCCGAGCGTGCGAGAACGAGCTCGAAGTGGTCGCGTTCGTGGCAGATGCCGTAGTTCGCCTCGTGGTCGTCGCCGCCGTACTGCTCGGGGTGGATGTCGCCGCCGCCGGGCAGGATCAGGCCCGAAACGACGTCGAGCGCCTCGGAGACCGGGCCCAGGATCGGCGGCAGTACGACCGGCACGCCGCCCGCCTTGCGGACCGCGTCGACGTACTCGCAGGGGACCGAGAACGACAGCCGCTGTCCGCCCCGCGCGTAGCTCGAGATGCCGATGAGTGGTCGCACCACCCCTAGAGTAACGGCCGACCGTGCGATGTTCCAGCATTGGAGGCCCTATGGTAGTCCCGCGCACATGACGTTTCCGCGTCAGGTCCCCTTCATCCCGGCGCGCTCGGCCACCCACGAGCTCACGACCGACATCGTCTACGCCGAGGTCGCCGGCGTCCCCCTGCGCTACGACCACTACCGGCCGCTCGGGGTTTCGGGTCCGAGGCCGGTCGTCGTCGTCGCGCACGGCGGGGGATGGACGGGGGGGGACCCAAGTCAGGCTGCTGGCAATGCCCTGCACTTCGCCCGGCGCGGAATCGCGACCGTGTCGATCTCGTACCGATTGGCGCCGGTGCATCGCTTCCCGGCGCCGCTCGACGACGTCCGGCGCGGGCTCCGCTACGTCCGAACGCACGCGACGGAATTCGGCATCGACCCCGACCGGATCGTCCTGCTCGGCCTCTCGGCGGGCGCGCACCTCACGATGATGGCGCACGTCGGGCGCGCGCTGCGGTCGCTCGATCCGGATCTGCCGGCTGAGCTCGCCGGCGTTCCGGAAGACGTGCGCGGCGTCATGGTGCACTACGGCCCGTACGACCTCACGCGCCGAAAGCCCATCGAAGGCTGGGACCCGATCGCGGATCTGCTGGGTCCGCGCGTCACCGACCCCGAGTGGGTGCGCCTGGCATCGCCGGTGCAGCACGCGGCGGCGGCGAGCGCGCCGGTGCTCCTCGTCCACGGGACCGGCGACACGGTGGTCTCGTATCGCGAATCCGTGCGCATGCACGAGGCGCTCGGGCGGGCCGGACGGACGAGCGAGCTCCTGATCCTCGAGGGCGCGCCGCACGGGTTCCAGGTCGACTGGCGTGGCGAAGCCAATCAGCGCGCAACCGTCGCCATGGACGCGTTCCTCGATCGGGTGCTCGCCTGATGGGAGCGGAGGCGGGTCGCTACCGCGAGACGCAGGCGCTGTTCGCGCGGGCCGAGCGCGTCGTGCCGGGCGGCATCTACGGCCACCAGTCGCCTCTCACGCTCGTGCCCGGCGCGTATCCGTACTTCTTCGCTCGCGGTGCCGGCGCGCGGCTGTGGGACGTCGACGGCAACGAGTACCTGGACC
>Ga0187894_10000346_pt1 | contig 62958 bp, 49 predicted proteins | sample GBC1701081metaG_FD_136650 | JGI IMG/M metagenome (GOLD analysis project Ga0187894, IMG submission 136650) | White microbial mat communities from a lava cave in the Kipuka Kanohina Cave System on the Island of Hawaii, USA - GBC170108-1 metaG ... | reverse complement strand
CGGCGAGTACATCAGCGCGGCGCGCGGAGAAACGATGGCGCGGTCCACGGTGGTGTGCTTGTCGGCGCGCAGGCCGTAGACGATCTCCCAGCCGCGCGCGAAGATCCAGTCGTCCTGGACGAACACGCCGGCGTTGCGATACGTCGCGTCGGTGAACCGGCGGTAGGCCGGCTGGCGATCGACGAGGTCGTCGTGCGAGAACTGTCCGCCCCAGGAGATCGTGTGCTTGCCGGCGTACTGGTTCACCTGCGTATCGACGATCGTGAGATCGTTGGCGGTATCGCCGAAGGCGTTCGGATCGCGGTCCGTGCCGTAGTAGCTGTCGCGGGCCGTGTCCGCGAAGGCGACCGTCAGCCGGTAGTCCATGGACGGGCTCAGGCCGTGGAACCAGGACACGCTCGCGCCCAGGCGGCGCGTGTCGATGGCCTCGGCGATCAGCGCCTCCTGCGGCGGCAGGCGGAGCGCGTCGCCGCCGCGGCGGTCTTCGTGGATGCGTGAGACCTCCGCGGTCAACTTACCGCGTCCCTGCAGCAGATAGCCGCTGGCGCGTACGCCGAAGGCCTGCAGCTCGCGTCGCGAGATTTCGGTGAAGCCGTCGCCCGACAGATCCAGCGGCTTGACCTCGTCCGCCTGTCCGAACACCGAGACGAACAGACGCCGGTCGAGGCCGACCCAATCCGCCGCACCATTGATCGAGTAGCTGGGCAGGCCGCCGGACGCGTCCACACGCGTCTCGAAGACGCCGCCGCTCTTGGCCGGCTCGCGCGAGATGACGTTGACAACCCCGCCGACGGAGCCGGGACCGTAGAGCGCCGATCCGCCGCCCTTGACGACTTCGATGCGCTCGATCATGCGGGCCGGGATCTGCTCGATGCCGTAGACCTGCGCGAGCGAGGAGATGATCGGCTGTCCGTCGATGAGGATCTGCGTATACGGACCATCGAGGCCGAGAAGGCGGATCTGCGAGAAATTGCAGTTCTGGCAGTTCGACTCGACGCGGACGCCGGTCGTGAACTCCACCGCATCGGCGAGCGTCCGCGCGGCGAGCTTCGTGATGGCTTCCTGGTCCACCACCTCCGTCCGCACCGGCACATCGTCCAGCCGCCGGCTCGTCCGGGTCGCGGTCACCACGACCTCTTGCTTGAAGAGCGGGCGCAGAACCAGGCTGACGCGGGCCGTCGGCTTGGAGGCCGTCAGCTCGACGCGGACCTCTTCGGGCATGAACCCGTCGAGCGCGGCGCGGACGGTGTAACTGCCGGGCGCGATATCGCGAAAGCACGCCTGTCCCCGCTGATCGGCCACCGCCGTCGCTCCCACCGGCTCGAGCGCCACCGTGACGCCGGGCACGGCGAGGCCCGTGACGTCACGCAGCGAGGCCGTCAACGCACACGGCACCGCGTCCTGGGCGCGAGCCGTGTCCGTTCGAACGGCGTCGGCGGCGTTCTCGGCGTACGCCGAAACAGCCAGCTCATGGCTCGCGGCTACGGTCAAAAAAGCAAAAAAGGCCTTGAAAGCAGTGGAACGGGACGAGAGGGAGCGGAGTGTTCGATTCATGTGCGTCCAAATTTTGAATTATAAAAATTAAAACTATAGACGCACCAAATCCGCTGTCAAGCAGTTTCCAGATACCGGTCGCCACGCGCGGACAAGCGGCCCCGCAGCGCCGGCGAGAAGGTGGTCGGACGGCTGTTGAGACAGGCCTACCCGAAGTCAGGACGACCCGGGCGGCGGACTCGGGTCCGAAGGACGGTTGCTCTGACGGGACTATTTGCGGGTCAGGACGCGTTTGACGTCGACGCCGAACTTCGGGTCCTCGCGCGAGCCGGAGATCTTGATCGGCAGCACGGTCCCCTTGCCTTTGCGGCGGAAGAGCGGGTCGACGGCTTTGAGCAGGACGGACTTGAAGCCGGACGTCATCTGCGAAATCGTCGCATCGATCAGGACCGTACCCTGGAAGTTGATCTGCTCGTGGCGCAGGCTGTACGTGCCGGCCAGCCGCACGGATGCGCCCGGCATACCGAAGGTCAGCGACGAGAAATGCAGCACGCCGCGCTTCAGCACGAAGCGTCCTCGGAGGTCCGACACGATGCGGTTCGCGGCCGCCCTGGACGGGTCACCCTTCAACCCGCGCGCGCGGCGGCTCATGCCGGCGATCTTTTCCTGCACGCTGAAGTTCGTGAAGTGCGCCTGCGCAATCGAGAACTCACCATCCAGCTGGAGCTTGTCGATCGCGTCGTCCTCGCCCGGCGGCAGCAGGAACGCCGTCTTCAGATTGAGGACGCCGGTCATGATCGGCGTCTTGCCCTTCACGGCAAGCCGCAGGATGTCTTCGATGCGGCCTTTGTCGATCACGACGTCGAGAGAGACGGTGCGGCCCTTGACGCCTTTCTGTCCGATGACACCGCCCTTTGCAAGGATGGGCGTTTCCTGCAGCTTTGCGTTGACCGGATCCAGCCATGTATTGCCGTTCGTGCCATCAACGACGGAGTGGAACTGCGTCGTGAGCGGCACCGGGTGACCGCCGACCGTGACGACGAAGTCGGGCGTCGTCGTGCGGCCGTTGACCTCGATGCGCTCCAGCACGCCGCCGAACGCACCGTCGGAGTCGAGCAGGCCGCCGATGCCCTTGAAGACACCAAGGTCGGCCTTGCGGAAGGTGTACTTGCCTTCGAGCGGCGTCAACGCCGGCTCGCCGGCGCTCCACGGACCGAAGGTGCCTTCAGTCTCGATCTCACCGGGCGGCTTGGGATTGGTCAGCGTCGCGCGGAAGCGCCACGGCACCTCGGCGCCGACGTCATTCATCGTCAGATGATGAATCGCGAACTCGCGCGGCTGCTTCTCCGGGTCGCGCGGAATGATGCGCAGCATCGCGTTCTCGGTGATCACCTCGCCGACGATCAGCGGCGCCTTCTTCGGACGTCCCTGCCGATCGGGCGCGGGCGGCGGCGTGGCCGCGGACGGTGGAGGCCCCGGCGCGGCTGACGGCTTCGCCGCGGACGGTGTGGACGCTGCCCTTTTCGATGCCGCCGAGGCCGACGCTGCCGCATCGGCCTTGGCGTCGCCGGCCGGCACCTTCCCCGGTTCAGGGCTCTTGTCGTCCTTGGCGGCGTCGTCCTTGTGCAGTTTCATCCCACCTGGTGGGATGTTGATCTGCAATTCCTGCAAGGTGACATTGCGCAGGCGGAACGGCTTGCCGAGCAGGCCCCAGAGGTTCGCGTCCGCCGAGAAGCTTTTGATCTGGATGAGGGGTGGGACGTCGGTCCGCCCCTTGTGGCGCAGGACGACGCCCTCGCCGGCGACGCGGATGGTCGGCAGCACGCTGACGCGCAGGGCTGACAGTTCGACCTTGGCGTCGAATCGTTCGCCGAGCGCCTGGGTGATGCGGTTACGGACGTACGGCGTCAGCGGAATGGGCAGGGTGAGCACGACGACGACCGCGAGGACCAGCAACACCGCGGCAACGATCAATCCTCGCGTCCACGTCATGCCGCATCATCGCAGCTACCACCAACGCGCGGCAAGCCCAGGCATTGCCGATGGTTGCGCAGGATGCAATAATAATGTTGCATCAGGGCAATAATGTTGCTTCAGGGCAACGTTACAGGCTTACTTGAGCAACACAGCGTTGTCCATCAACCATGGCGCTTCTTGATCGCATCACCATCGAACCCGATAAGCGGGGAGGCAAGCCGTGCATCCGTGGCTTGCGCATCACCGTCTACGACGTGCTGGAGTACTTGGCGTCCGGCATGTCAGTCGACGAGATCCTCGCCGACTTCCCCGATCTGACCCGCGACGACATCCGCGCCGTCCTCGCCTTTGCGGCTCAGCGTGAACGTCGCCTCGTGGCGACAAGCGCGTGAAGCTTCTGCTAGACCAGAACCTGTCGCCGCAGTTGGTCAGTCGTCTGTCGATGCTCGAAGCGGAGGTCGAGCACGTTCGCAATCTTGGTCTCGCCACTGCCGCCGACTCCGTTATCTGGACCGAAGCGGCACGAACTGGCTACACGATCGTATCCAAGGACTCAGACTTCCACCAACGGAGCCTGCTCTTCGGCGCCCATCGAAGGTGGTTTGGATTCGCCGCGGCAATTGTTCGACCGCCACGATCGCTGCACTGCTCGTAGAAGACTGGTCACGTCTCAAAGCCTCTATCAGAGAGACGGAGTCCTCCTTCCTCGTGCTCGATTGACGTCCGCCCTGCCGCGGGCGCCGCGCGCTACCGGGCGGCGGCGCCGGACACCACCTTGAACGTCACGCTCGACGGAAGGTCGCGCGAGCGATAGACGCGATGCGTGGCTTTGCGGAAGTCGGACGGCTTCGCGGACGGGATCTCGACGAACGTCTGCGGGTTGCGGTCGATCAGCGGGAACCACGAGCTCTGGACCTGCACCATCACGCGGTGGCCCTTGCGGAACGTGTGCAGGACGTCGGGCAGCGCAAACGATACGAGCGTCGGCTCGTTCGGCACGAACGCCTGCGGCTTGTCGAAGCCGTTGCGGAACTTGCCGCGAAACGGCTCACCGCGCACGAGCTGCTGGTAGCCGCCCATGCGGACCGCGTTGGCGGGCGGCGGCATCGGCGGCCCGACCGGCGCTGTCGCCACACCACTTCCTGCCCCTTGCCCCGCTCCCTGGCCTGACGCCGATCCCTGACCAGTCCCCGATCCCTGATTGGGCGACGCCTCGGCCGGCCTGGGCGCCCGATAGTCGCCCGGATAGACGTCGATGACCTTCACCACCCAATCCGCATCGGTCCCCGTCGTCGAGACGTGCAGCTTCACTTCGATCGGCCCTGCGACCGTGAGGTCTTCCGTCAGCGGCTCCGTCTCGTAGACGAGGACGTCGGGCCGCGTCGCCGCGAAGCGCTGGTCCTCGGTCATGTAGTCGCGCGTCATGCCCATCGCGACATAGCCGAGATATGGCACCGGCTTCGCCGGATCGCTCACGTATTCATCCACGCTTGCCGCGCCCGTCGTGCTCGCCGCGCCCGCTGCACCCGCTGCACCCGCTGCGCCCGTCGGGGCCGACGTCGACAGGCGCTGGCCGTCCGCGAAGTAATAGGTCGCCGTGCGCGCGTCGCGCGGCGGCCAGACGTCGTACCGCCGCCACTCGTTGCGCCCCGTCTCGAAGATGTACGCCTCCGGCAGCGCGTCGGCCGCCGCGCCTTTGAGGTGATGCATGAAGAACGGGAACTCGATCTTCTCGCGATAGAACACGCTCTGCGCGCCGCCGAAGTCCAGATTGCCCAGACGCTCGCCCGAGCTGCGGGACCAGCCGCCATGCGCCCACGGTCCCATCACCAGCAGGCTGGTCGTGCCGGGACTATTGGATTCGATCGAGCGGTACACCGCGAGCGGACCAGCGAGATCCTCCGCGTCGAACCATCCGCCCACCGAGAGGACCGCCGGCTTGACGCCTTTCAAGTGCGGCACGATCGATCGCTCGCGCCAGAACCGATCGTAGCTGGTGTGCTGCAGGTACGGCTGCCAGTAGGGATTCTTCCCGAGCGGCGTGCTGGTCGTGTTCGCCAGCGGTCCGAGCCGGAGGTAGTAGTCGTAGCCGTCCGGCGTCCCGAACTCGAACTCGGGGGAATCGTCCGACGGCGACGGCGACGGCCCGCGCGGCCAGAACCCCGTGTAAAACCCGTAGTTCGCCGCCAGCATGAACGCACCGTTGTGAAACGCATCGTCGCCCATGAAGAGATCGGCGATGGGCGCCTGCGGCGAGACGGCCTTCAACGCCGGATGCGCGTCCGGCAGCGACGCGGCGGCGTAGAAGCCGGGATACGAAATGCCCCAGATGCCGACGTTGCCGTTGTTGTTCGGGACGTTCTTCAAGAGCCACGCGATCGTGTCGTACGTGTCCGTGCTCTCGTCGATCTCCTTCGGACCGTTCTTCGTCGCGCGATGCGGCCGCATCTCCTCCCAGTCGCCCTCGGACATGAACCGGCCGCGCACGTCCTGATACACGAAGATGAAGCCCTCGCGCTCGAACAGCTCCGACTGCCCGAGCGTCGGCCGATATGTGTCCGGCCCGTACGGCGCGACGCTGTACGGCGTCCGCACCATCATGAAGGGGTACGTCTTCGAGGCGTCCTTCGGCGTGTAGACGATCGTGAAGAGCTTGACGCCATCACGCATCGGGATCTGATATTCGAACTTCATGTAGCGCGCCTGGACGCGGCTCGCGTCGGGCGCGGACGGCGCCTGCGCGGCGAGATATCCGCCGGCCGAGACGACCGCAAGCGCAAGGACGAGCGTGAACGGACGAACGGTGCTGCGCATGGATGGACCTCGCGATCGGACAGATGACCGCGGACGGCAAGAGCTCATGTCGCGTCGCGGAAACAGCGGAACGCGTCTCCCCGAAGGCGCTCCCTGAAGTCGCTCTCTGGAATCACGCTGGGGAGTCGCTCCGGGGACGGCCCCAGGACCGCCGCCGCGACGTTCGCCAGGACGCAACTTGCTAAATCCGGCGAACTGCCGATATGGTAACAGCAACTTCGTCATCCCTTGGGGGCGCGTGACATGGAGCCGATATCCGTTCCGCTGGCGCCGCGATCGTTCGGACAGACGTCCCGCCGGGACGCCTGGTGGATCACGCCGCTGGCGGTGTTTCTCGTGCTGTCCGCATTCGTCGTGTATGCGACCTGGGCGGCATTCCAGAATGCCTACTATCACTGGGGCCCGTACCTCTCGCCGTTCTATTCACCCGAGATTTTTGGTGATTCGCCCCACGCGTGGTTCGGGCCGAAGCCGGCGCTCTGGCCGTCGTGGCTGCCCTTCTCGCCCGCGCTGCTCATCCTGCCGTTCCCGGGCCTCTTCCGCGTCACGTGCTATTACTACCGTGGCGCGTACTACAAGGCGTTCTGGGCCGACCCGCCGTCCTGCACTGTCGGCGAGCCGCGCGGCAGCTATTGGGGCGAGCGGTCGTTCCCGCTCATCCTCCAGAACGTCCACCGCTATTTCCTGTACGTCGCGCTGCTGTTCCTGGTCTTCCTCAGCTACGACGTGTGGCTCGCGCTCTGGTTCACCGATCCGGTGACCGGTCAACAGCAGTTCGGCGTCGGCCTCGGGACGCTGATCCTCGCCACGAACGTCGTCCTTCTCGGCGGCTATACGCTCGGCTGCCATTCGCTGCGTCACCTGGTCGGGGGCCTGTTCGACGAACTGTCCCGGCGTCCAACGCGCTTCGCGATGTATCGCTGCGTCGGCTGTCTGAACCGCCGGCACATGACGTGGGCGTGGTGCAGTCTCGTGTCCGTCGCGTTCTCCGACATCTACGTGCGGATGTGCGCGATGGGCATCTGGTCCGACTGGAGGCTCCTCTGAGATGAGCACATACCAGAGGCATGAGTACGACATTCTGGTGGTAGGGGCGGGCGGCGCGGGACTTCGAGCGGCAATAGAAGCGGCGGCTTCGGGCGTTTCGGTCGGCCTCGTGTGCAAGTCGCTGCTCGGCAAGGCGCACACGGTGATGGCGGAAGGCGGCATCGCCGCCGCGCTCGCCAACGTCGACGATCGCGACAATTGGAAAGTCCACTTCGCGGACACGATGCGCGGCGGCCAGTACGTCAACAACTGGCGCATGGCGGAGCTGCACGCCAAGGAAGCCCCGGATCGCGTCCGCGAGCTGGAAGCGTGGGGCGCCGTCTTCGATCGCACGCCCGACGGCCGCATCCTCCAGCGCAATTTCGGCGGCCACAAGTATCCGCGCCTCGCGCATGTCGGCGATCGCACGGGCCTGGAGTTGATCCGCACGCTGCAGGATCATCTGGTCTATCGCGGCGTTCACATCCACATGGAATGCACGCTGACGACGCTGTTGAAGGACGGCGATCGGATCAGCGGCGCGTTCGGCTACGAGCGCGAGCGGGGACGGTTCATCCTCTTCAGCGCGAAGGCCGTGATCATCGCCACGGGCGGCATCGGCCGCGCGTACCGCATCACGAGCAACAGTTGGGAAGGCACGGGCGACGGTCACGCGCTCGCCTACCGCGCGGGCGCGCAATTGATCGACATGGAGTTCGTGCAGTTCCACCCGACCGGCATGGTGTGGCCGCCGAGCGTCCAGGGCATTCTGGTGACCGAAGGCGTTCGCGGCGAGGGCGGCATCCTGACAAACCGGGAAGGCCGCCGGTTCATGTTCGACGACATCCCGGAGAACTATCGCACGCAGACGGCAGACAACGAGGAAGAAGGCTGGCGCTATACGCAAGGCGACAAGTCCGCGCGCCGGCCGCCCGAGTTGCTCACCCGCGACCACGTCGCGCGCTGCATCGTCCGCGAGATCCGCTCCGGCCGCGGCAGCCCGCACGGCGGCGTGTTCCTCGACATCGCCTGGATCAAGAAGAAGCTGCCGAACGCCGAAGAGCACATCAAGCGCAAGCTCCCGAGCATGTATCACCAGTTCATGCAGCTCGCCGGCGTCGACATCACGAAAGAGCCGATGGAAGTCGGGCCGACGACGCATTACGTGATGGGCGGCGTGCATGTGGACGCGGACTCGCAGATGTCGACGGTGCCGGGGCTGTTCGCGGCCGGCGAATGCGCGTCCGGCATCAACGGCGCGAACCGACTCGGTGGCAATTCCCTGTCGGACCTGCTGGTCTTCGGCAAGCGCGCGGGCGAGTATGCGGCCGAGTACGCGCGTCAGCGCGGCGCCGTGCGGATAGACGATGGCGCAGTGGAGACGGCGGCGCGGGCGGTGCTGGCGCCGTTCGAACGGACGGCCAACGCCGAGAACCCGTATCGCATCCAGCAGGACCTGCAAGCCATGATGCAGGACCTCGTCGGCATCGTCCGCACCGAAAGCGACATGCAGGAAGCCCTCGTGCAACTCGCGGCACTGCGCGAGCGCGCGACGCGCGCCGGCGTGACCGGCAACCGCGAATACAACAACGGCTGGCACACGGCGCTGGACCTCGACAACCTGCTGACGGTGTCCGAAGCGATCGCGCACTCGGCGATCGAACGCAAGGAAAGCCGCGGCGGACACTTCCGTGATGACTATCCGGCGCAGAGTCCCGAGTTCGCGAAGATCAACGTCGCGCTGACGCGCGGGCCGGACGGCGAGATGCAGGTGCGGCGAATGCCCATCCCCGCAATGCCGCCGGAGCTGCGCGCGGTGATCGACGAGATGAAGTAGCGCGACGCGACGCAGGAACGAGATCAGAGAGATTTCAGAAGGAGCGGACATGCCGAATGCCACGTTTCGCATCTGGCGGGGAGACGCGACCAGAGCCGGGTTCCAGGACTACACGACGGACGTGTCCGAAGGCATGGTCGTCCTCGACGCCGTCCACCGCATCCAGGCGGAACAGGCGAACGACCTCGCGTGCCGCTGGAACTGCAAGGCCGGCAAGTGCGGATCGTGCTCGGCGGAGATCAACGGCAAGCCGCGGCTGATGTGCATGACGCGCCTGAGCGAGCTGCCGCTGCAGGACCCCGTCACGGTCGAACCGATGCGGGCGTTCCCGCCGATCAAGGATCTCGTCACCGACGTCTCCTGGAACTTCGGCGTGAAGCGCGGGATCAAGCCGTTCAAACCACGTCCGCCGGACGCGCCGGACGGCACGTGGCGGATGGCGCAGGCGGACATCGATCGCGTGCAGGAGTTCCGCAAGTGCATCGAGTGCTTCCTGTGCCAGGACGTCTGTCACGTGCTGCGCGATCACCACATGCACGATCGGTTCATCGGCCCGCGCTTCCTCGTCTATGCCGCGGCGCTGGAGATGCATCCGCTCGACACGGAGAACCGGCTGCCGGAGCTGAAGGACGCGCACGGCATCGGCTATTGCAACATCACCAAGTGCTGCACGACGGTGTGCCCGGAGCAGATCACGATCACGGACAACGCCATCATTCCGCTCAAAGAACGAGTCGTGGACGAGTTTTACGATCCGCTGCGCCGGCTCCTGAAGGTGTTCAGGAAGACGGACCGTTGACGCGGCCCGCACGGCGTCGGGCCACCGGCCCTGCGAGGAGGGGTCATGTTCGAATTGAAGCCGCTCTCCCCTGACGCGATCCCGGCCGCGCTCGGCAAGGCCGAGCGCTATCGTCTGCTGAACGAACCGGACGAAGCCGAGAGCATCTGCCAGGACATCCTCGCGATCGACCCCGCGCATCAGCAGGCGCTCGTGACGCTGATTCTCGCGATCACCGATCAATTCGCGGTACGCGGCATCAGCGGCAACGTCACGCGCGCGATGGAGCTGCTGCCGCGGCTCGAAGAGGAATACGATCGCCTGTACTACGGCGGGTTGATCTGCGAACGCCGCGCCAAGGCGCACCTGTCGCACGGCGCGCTCGACGCGAGCGCCGCGGCGTACGACTGGTTTCGCGAGGCGCTGCGTCTGTTCGACAAGGCGCAACGCGTCCGGCCGTCGGGCAACGACGATTCAGTCCTGCGCTGGAACGCGTGCGTCCGCACGCTGATACGGCATCCGCACCTGCAACCGGCGCCGGACGAGATGCCGCCCGCCATCATGCTCGAGTAGCGGCGCTGCCGCGGGATCCATGCGCACGCGAGTGCGTACGTGCGCATGGACCGCCACGTCCACGCGCGGCGCCGCCTCGTCTTCGCCTCCGCGGTTGTCCCCGCGACGTCCTCCCAGCGGCCGTCGCGCTCGCGATGCGACGCGTGACTCAACGTCCATCGGTCACGACTCCGAATCACTCCGCACGTTCGCCATCCACACGGTCGGTACATTCGGTCCTCTCCCCTCTCTGTCTCCTTCCCGAAGCGCGACGACACTCGACACGCTTGGAATGGCACTTGCTATTCCCAGCGCTGACGCGTCCGGAAGCAGGCGGGCGATGGTCGATCCGCCTCGACCGCATGACGCGATCTGTAGGCAAGCGATGCAGAAGGCGACTCAGGCAGTAGTGAAGCGTGTCACGACACACGCGCCAGCCGTGCAGGCGTCGAGCAGGTCTGACCGATCGAGCATGAGCCGATCGAGCACAAGCCGATCGAGGACAGGCCGATCGGGAACGATTGTGATGCGATCGACCTCGACTCGGCAGCAGACCGTCCGCGCGACGCCCGTCCGCATCGCGGACGTGATCGTGACCGCGGCTGACGGCGAGGCGTCCGCCCGCGCGGCCGGCCTGCGCTACGTCAGCGACGCCGCGCCGGGCATCACACGCGTGCGCGCTGGTCGGGGCTTCACGTATCGGGATGAGGACGGACGCGTCGTGCGCGATCGGAAGACGCTCGACCGCATCCGCTCGCTCGCGATCCCGCCTGCGTGGACGCGCGTCTGGATCACCTCTCATCCAACCGGTCATCTGCAGGCGACGGGTCGAGACGCGCGCGGACGTAAGCAGTATCGCTATCATCCGCGCTGGCGCGAAGTGCGGGACGAGACGAAGTACGGTCGCATGCTTGCTTTCGGCGCCGCGTTGCCGATCGTGCGTCGACGAACGGCCGCCGACGCGCGCGCCACCGCGCTGACGCGCGAGCGCGTGCTCGCGACGATCGTCCAACTGCTGGAGAAGACGCTAATCCGCGTCGGCAATGAAGAATACGCGCGCGCCAATCATTCATTCGGTTTGACGACGTTGAAAGATCGGCACGTCGAAGTGAAGGGCGCGACGGTGGTGTTCGAGTTCCGCGCGAAGAGCGGCGTGCAGCAGATCGTGGACCTGCGCGATCCCAAGCTCGCGCGCACGGTGAAGCGCTGTCAGGATCTGCCCGGTCAGACGCTGTTTCAATACGTGGACGAGCAGGGCGAGACGCAGGCGATCGGGTCAGGCGACGTCAACGAGTACCTGCGCGGCATCACCGGTCAGGATTTCACGGCCAAGGATTTCCGTACCTGGTCCGGTACCGTGCTCGCCGCCAGCGAGTTGAACGCCCTCCGCCACTTCGACAGCGACACCCAGGCGAAGCGCAACATCGTCCAGGCCATCGACGCCGTCGCGCGCCGTTTGGGCAACACGAAGGCGGTCTGCCGCAAGTGCTACGTGCATCCAGCGATTGTCGACGCCTATCTGGAAGGTACGACAATCGACGACCTGCTCGATCGCGCACGCCGCCAGATGCGCAAGTTCACCCGTCTGTCGCGCGAGGAAGTGGCGGTCCTGTTGTTATTGCAACGCCGCCTCGCGCCCCAGCGGCATCCGCGTCCTCAGCGGAAAGCCGCGTGAGCCCCGATCCCCCGGGATCTCCAAGGAGAGGACATTCACACTCATGGCTACCCCCACACCGATCCTTCTCTTTCCGCGCGCCAGCGTCTCCTGGACCGTGTCACGGATGGCGGTGCTGGGCCAGTCGCTGCAGATCCCGACCTATCCGCCCGAGCCGCCGCATCCGCCACCACCACGGCCGCCGGGGGATCCAGACGAGGTACCGGATACGCCGCCGACCGAGCCCCTGCCGGTGCCGGTGATCGATCCGCCGTCGGAACCGACCGAGCCGCCGCTGATCGTCTGATCCGCGCGCGGGCGTACGTAACCGCCGTTCGACGGGTCGCGATGTCCGCTCGCCTGCGGCTCGGGCTCGGCACGCGAGCGGAGCAACGCGCTGCCCCGCGGGCGTTCGCGCTTGCGGGGTCATGCGGGCGATCTACGCGTCGCGCGGCGGCGATGCGGCAGTCGCGCGCGGTTGTGCGAGTTGTCGATGGATGGCCAGCAGTTCGTCCACGCGATGCGCGCAGGTGTGCCGGGCAAGCATGCGCTCGCGGCCTGACGCCGCAAGCGTGCGGGCGAGCGACGCATCGTTCAGGACGTCGCGAAGATGACGCTGCACCGCATCGCCGTCCTCGGCGAGCAGGTAATCCTGTCCCGCGCGGAAGAGGCCTTCGCGATCTTCCCAGGGCGCCGAGATCAGCGGGATGCCGCAGGCCAGGGCCTCGAAGGGTCGAATTGTCGGCACACCTGGCAGGTCCCGCACGTACGGACGTCGCGGGATGTGGAGCGTGGCGCGAGCGCGCGCGAAGAGCTCCGGCACGCATCGATGCGGCGCCCAGCCTCGATAGGTCACGCCGAACCAGTCGAAGTCCTCGCGGACGGCCAGCGGATGGCCGGCCCCGAACGCGTGGGCGGAGACGTCGAGCGCCTGTACCGGCTCCAGCAGGAAGCGGTGCAGGTCCTCGGCGCGCTCGCCGTCGGCCCAGTTCCCGATCCAGATGACGTCCGCCGTTCTCTCGATGCCGGGCAACGGGCGGAACAGGTCGATGTCCGCCGCTTCATGCCAGACCCACACGCGCTCCGCCCAGCCGAAGGCCAGATACCGCTGGCGCACGGACTCGCCGAACGCCAGCACGCCGTCGTAGAAGCGGAGATCGAGCTGGGCGATCTCGGCCGGCTGCGTCACCGAACGATGATGCGCGTCGTGGAGGAAGAGTCGATAGCGTCGAGTGGCGGCGCGATGCGCGCCAACGCGCGCGATCACCGCTGGCGCAGTCGCTTCGTTGACGATGACGAGATCGACGTCATCCAGATGCTGGCCCGGCTCGAACGTCTCCGCCGCGTACGACAGTTCGTCCCACGTCGGATCGGCATCAGGCGTCGCGACGCCACCTGCGGCGACATCGGCTGGGCCGACATCGCCTGTGGCAACGTCCGGCGTCAACGCACGGCAGGGATCGGAGGCCTCGACGTGATTGGCCAGATAGCTTGCAGGGCCGTCAGCGTCCGGTTCGTGCGGGGCCAGGACGCGGACGCTGTGTCCGCGCTTCATCAGTTCTCGACAGATCCCACGCAGGAAATGCGCGTTGCCCCGGCTCCGATCCGATCGCAAGGACTGACAGAACAGCGCGATGTGCATCTGACGTTCGTCTCGTAGCGGCGTTGGCACGTCGGAGAACGATATCAGAGGGATGCCCGGATCTGCACCTCCGCACACCTCGACCTGGCCAGAGCTGGTGCAGTCGCCTGCTCCTGCCGAAACGCCCCGGACCGCCACGAATGCACGAATGTTGGTACCAGTCCCGCACCGCCGGCTCGACGCCGGCGCGGGATGGCCGTGGCTCCACTGCGTCTCCCGATCGAGAGCCTCCGCGCCCGGGTCGAAGAGTGTGACGTCATAGGTAGTGCTCACAAAGGGCGTACCTGCTAGCCTGACAGTACGCCGTTCTTCCACATGCGACTCCTTCCGCGTTGTGCTGACGCACTGGCATCCCATCAGCAGAAAGGGCAGTGCCAGCGGTCGCGCTGGCGTGCGGATGATGATCGGAGACGGTTTTGCCTGGCGGCGGTGTCCGAAGCCGCAGGACACGCGTCAAACCATGGGGCGGCGTCATGTCGACTCGACGCATCGCGAGGTCTTGTGTCTGATTCGCGGACAGAGCGTCGGCGACGGATGGGATGCCGCGAAGCGTCCGGGCTTGCGAGGGCCGCGTATCGGCGAGCGGGCACCCGCCTTGCAGTAGGGAGAGAAGAAGATGTGCCGGCGAGCTGGACGGCTGAATACACGGTGAACGGAGGAGCTGATGCGTTCGACTCATGATCCGGGCGTCCCGAAGTTTCCACTGACGGATTCACTGCAGGCGCAGGCGACGTACCGGCAGGGGTGGTCAACGTTCGTGACGAAGATGGCGATCTACGCGCAGAGCGAAGATGACGATGAGGATGAAGACGACGAAGATGAGGAGGATGACGAAGACGAGGATGGGGATGGGTTCGAGGACGAAGATGACGACGGAGAGGACGAGGACGACGAGGAGGATGACGAGGCCGAGGTAGAAGAGAGCTAGAACGCGCGAGATCGCGAGAGGAAGCGCGCGCCAGGCAGAAGCAGCCAGGTCGGTGCGTGCTGGCGCGCAGAGCGCCGGCAAGCAGACGCTGGCAGGCGCGGGCTGTCGGGCGACATGCTGGCAGATCCAGAGAGGTGGTTGTGGCTATGGCATCGGATGACAAGGCACCGGACACGCGGATCCGTCACCACACCCCCAGCGACGCAATGGGCCCATCGTCCATATCGGACGACCGGACCGGCGCCGCAGGTGGCCGGGAGACTCACGGCAACGTCAAGGGCCTCTCGCATCGCGACGGCGAGCCGGAGCCCGCAGACAGGGACTACGCCGGCCAGGGCGGCATCACCGGCAACCGCTCCCCGCACCCCAAGCCGGCCCCGCGACCGTGACGAGCCTGCTCAGCCCCGCATCTTCGGCTCGACGGGTTCGCCACTCCTCTAACGGTCCAACGTCATGGCAGCCGTCGGGCTGAGTCGTGCTTGCCTGAAGTTGACAGTCTCAACGATCCTGCGGCTGACATCCTCCGGCGTTCACGGCCGTCTGCTCCTGGGGGATTCCGCTGTCATTCGGAGGGAATACGCCATCGCGGCTGCCCATCACTTGTCCAGGATAGGGCGAACCCGGTATGTCCTTGAAGGAATCGAGGTGGATGCTCATCGGATATCCACGTATGCCAGCACTGGCACGAGCCACCATCGCCAACTGCGGCTTGTCGTAGCGCATAGCTGCTCCTCCGTGAATCGCCAAACGAGGGCCGAACAAACGTTCGAGCGACGAACTCACAGGAATGGGTCGATACCGACGTTCCCATCAGGCTGGCATTAGGAGTCGCAACATGGCAGCCGAACGGAACGAACATGCGACAACCGGAGGCCGATTAGGCCTCCGGTTGTCGTCTCTCACTACCCGACTGGCTGGTCGTTCGGCGGCAGAGAACCGTCTCTGCTACCCATCGCCTCACCCGGTCTCGGCACGCCCGGCGTGTCCTTGAACGAATCAGGTAGCTCCTGATTTTGGACGTAGCCGAGTACGATCCCCTTGGCCTGGCCGACCGTGGCTAACGTTGGCTTGTCGTAGCGCATGAATTTCACCTCCTTCCTTGTGTGGATCCGACAGTTCACATCGAGGCTTTCGCAGGCCCGGCGCCTGACTGCTCGCCGTGTTTTCTGTGTTCCAGCCATGCCTCGATTACACAAATGTTCCTGATCACCACGGCTCTGGTTGAAGCACCGCTCAACAAACCCGCGAGCTGAGTTCGAAAGCGATCGGGATCGACCCAACCACGCTGAACGACCTCGAGCGTGTCGACGCGGTTCACGACCTCCAAGGCGAGCATGCGCGCAAAGCGTGTGGTTGCCGGCGCCGCAAAACCCTTGCTGCGCCGTCGCACGATGGCATCGGGTATCGATGTTCGAAGCGCGGAGCGCATGAGCGCTCGACGCGTGCCTGAGTGCCAGAAAACCGAGGTTGGAATCGATGCGACGTACTGCAGCAACGGACGATGCGAAAACGGATATGATCTCGTGGTCTCGATATCGGCATCACGGCATCTGCAGCCACCGCAATAGACGAAAGACGACAATTGATTCAGGAATGGCCACTTCTGTGGAGGCCATCCTTTCATCTCCTCGGCCGGATCGAATGGTGTGGGCTGGGTTCGCCGGACAAGATCGTCCTGCAATGCAAATGCGCTCGCGATCCTCGCCTCACGCGTTCGCCCAGCGCCTCGACGAAGACGAACGGCCTCTCGCTCAAACTGGCGGCTCAGCCTCTTCGGAGGTGTCAGCAACCTCGCCAATTGCCATACGGCCGAGAGTACGGGGCGTTTCTGCTGCCTGGCCCACTCCATACATTCCTGCGCAAACTTTGTCATGTGCCAGTTCTGCAGATGGTCGAACGCGCCGACGAAGTGCTGGCTGGACTGCCCCATGACCACGTCACCGAGCTCCCCTGACAACAGAACGCGACTCCGCGTCGCTCTCATGGCGTCCAACACGATGTAGTCTTCTCGACCGAGATTGTCCGGCAATACCCCCGCGTTGTAGGTCTCCCACGGCACATCGCCGTCGTCGATCCGCAGCGATCTAAGACCCGACCATTGCTCGACCTGCTGAATGAAATGCGACTCGTCGGATTCAGGCGAGCCAGAAAAGACCCGCGACAACGGATGAACAGATGGCGCTGCCACTACGCCGGCGGCAATCAGGCGTGCGCTCAGGCACACGATCGTGGATGAATCCAGACCGCCACTTAGCTCAGCCCAGACAGGTGCGTTGGCGCGAAGCCGGACGCGGACCGATTCGGTCAACAACTCTCGGAGCCTGTCCGCGTAGTCTTCCAGTCGCCGATATCGGATTGTGTCGGGCCTGAGTTTCCAGCTTACACTCTTCCTCGGTACTTCGCCGCTCTTCAGATGGATGACACTGGCCGAATCCGCGCGATGTACGCCTCTGAACGCTGTGCGAGAATCACACACACCGAACGTCAATACGCGTGCGATGTACTCGTCATCGATATCATCACTTCTACCGCAGGCTTCGACCAGAACGTCCAGCGCCGTGCACCAGACAATCATCCTATCTGTCACAACATAGAAGACCGGACGGTTCGCCATATGATCAGTGGCGATGATCACTTCCCTCTCGACTGTATTGACGACAACAATCGCCCAGTCGCCGACGAACGAACCGAAACACGATTCGCGGTTGTGCGCGTACGCCTGCGCCACGATGTCGAGATCCGTTCTGACATCAGCACGTCCCAGCCGGACGAGCAGGTCCTCACGGTTGTCCAGGCGCCCCGTAAAAGTCAACACCTCCACGGGACTGAGTTTCAGCGGTTGGTGTTCTTCGTTGGACAACAGATCGAACGGACGCCTCGCCGCACAGATCGCAAAGCCAGGCCCCGTTGATTCTTCCACGCCATCACCGAAACCGGCGAGGCTCTGTCGCATCCGACGGTACATGCGCTCGTCTACGGGCTGTTTGTCTCGCGTGAGTATGCCGCCAAACGCACTCATGAATGCCTCGCGCTGCTGCGACTACCAGCGGTCCAGAATCCTGTAGTGTTCCTGGCCAGTTGTGCGACCACTGACAATCTGTCCATTCACTTCCACCCATGCGTGTGATTCCAATGGCGCAGGCCAGAATCCAATCATCAAGGTTGCCGGAACGGAGTGTCGGCGAAGCAGGCGCGTCACCACGATGGATTGCTGGAGACACATGACGCGCTTGAAGTACCAAAGAGATGCGCGATCAACAGCCGCGACAACTGTCTCCGTTGCGCGTATCCTCGGCGCGCCTGGACGCGTCGGCGTCCGCGTGACCGCCCGTTCCAATTGTCTGAACCCAAGCAGTCCTGTTAGATCCGCCAGGAGCAATTCAAACCAGGCAAGTGTTGTGAGTCGCATTGCCATCCCCATGAGCAGGGGGATCGTAGCTGGCTACATGACGACCGTCATGCGGCCGTGATGACATGTTCGAGAACGCGAGATTTTGCATGAACGGCGTCGCACGAATCGCGAGGCCGACGCAATGACGTTCTCGTCCGAGCGAACAGTTCACTAGCAGAAGACGACGCTTGGAGGTCGCCACGCTACGTTGAAGACCATTGGTGCTTGGGAGGTACCGATCGATGACGCTAGCGGATATTCTCGCGCCTATCACAGTGACCGAGTTTCTTCAGTCGTACCTGGACAGAAACTGCCTGGTCGTTCCCCCGCAGCCCGCCAAGTTCGACCACCTCCTCTCGTGGTCGGAACTCAACGATCGACTTCGCACTCTCCGCGTGGCGGGCAATCGACTCCGCCTCGTTCACAACGGCAAGCAACTCGATCGCGCGGCGTATCTGTCGAGGCCCCGTCACGAAGCGGGCTCGTACATCGAGACCACGGCATTCTCTCGCTTGCTGAATGACGGTGCGACACTCGTCGTCGATCAGGTCGACGAGCTGTTCCCATCGGTGAGGCTCCTGAACGAATCGCTCCAGGAACTCTTCAAGATCTACATTGGTACGAACCTGTACGCGGGGTGGCGTTCAGACCATGGATTCGACCTGCATTGGGATCAACACGATACCTTGATCCTTCAGGTATATGGGCGCAAGCATTGGCAGGTCTACGAGCCTACACTGCTGCATCCCGTCGAACCGAGCGCCGCCGGTGAGGTACCTCAACCGACGTCTCCGCCGATCTGGGACGGCCTGCTCGAAGCTGGAAGCGTGCTCTACATGCCGCGTGGCTGGTGGCACATTGCACGCCCGATCGACGAACCAAGCCTGCATCTGACGATTGGTCTAGGACACCTGACCGGTATCAGTCTATTCGAATGGCTGACGAACCGATTGCGAGCGTCTGAGGCTTTGCGTAGCGATGTGCCTCACCTTCGCAGTGCCGACGAGCAGCGGGCGTGGCTACACGCCGTGCGTTCAGCGCTCCTTGAAGCCCTTGATGAGAATGTGATCGATGCGTTCATGAAACAGGCCGAAGCCAAGATCACGGCCAGACCGCTGATTTCGCTGCCGGACGATGTGGTGAATGCGAAGAAGGCGCCGGGCGCTGCCGCCAGTGACGCCATCCGATTGGCGTCGGTACACTGTTTTCATTTCACAGAGCGGGGCGACGGCTCGATGGCCTTTGAGGTCAAGGGGACCGAATGGGCGTGCATGCCCGACGTGGCGACCGCACTGACCCGGCTTCGAAACGATCGACAGATCAAACTGAGCGAACTGCTCGAGGCCGTTCCGTCGGCGGCCAGGCTTCCGCTGCGGGCGACGCTTCATGCACTGGCGGTAGCTGGTGCCGTGGCAATCAGCTCGCAGGCGACCGAACAGGTTCCGGTCGAAGCCTAGTTCGGCCTGCGGGGATCTCGAGGTGCTTCTTCGGTCAGCAGATTGCCTCCAGCCAGGGGCAGTTCCACGAGCAGCGGCGCAGACTGGACCTGCGGTCCGCTTTTGGAGGTTGTGCTCTCGCGAGTCGACGCCGGAAACACCAGGAGCCCACCGATAGGCGACGTCCTCGGTCGCATTACTTGCTTGAAAGTGACGCGCCTACCTGGATTTGCAGATACTGCAACATCCTCCACAGTTCCCAAACGAGGATGCGCATACGTGGCCGCAAGCTGGACAGCAGTGTCACCGGATGGCCCGGGCGTCGCAGCCAGCACCCAGCGGCCCGCGGCCGGCGAGCGCAGATACCACTTCTGCATCTGCCGTCCCGGCACTAGCGATGCCACGCGACGGCAGTCGCTGCCAGTGCAATCGAACACGTACAGATGACCGCCCGTCGGCTGGTCGAACGTGGCACTGGCGTAAATACCGGTCGCGCCTTCGGGTACGTCCATCTCGATGGATGTCATGAACTGGCGGTCGGTCTTTGGCAGTCGGGACAAGATCGCCTGCCGCTGGACCACCGGCGCCGCTAGCTCGCTGTGTACAACAACGGTCTCAGCGGACAGCGGCGAGCGCAACTGCGCGCGGATCGTCTCGTTGTCCAAACGGACGTTCTCGACGGACGGCGTCGGGACAGAACGCAATGTCAGATCGTACTCGGCCTCCCGATCGGCCTGAGAAAGACTGCGCCGGCGGGAAAGATTGTTGTGAATCACCAGCACCCAGGTGCCTGGCATCGGATCGACAATCGTCACGGATTTCTGCGTGGAGGCGGGTACGAACGCCAACGCGTCAGATGCGAAGGCTAGCCGGAACGGCTTCCAGCCAGCAGGCTCCTCCAGCTTCATCAGGACCGTCCCCTTGTGTACCCTGAGATCGAGCTCCAAGGAGGCATGGCCGGCTGGAACCTTGAAGAACAACAGGTCTCGCTCCTCCGTTCGAAGCACCGAGTGCCGCCGCGTATGACCGCTCAACTCGGGCGCGGCAACGATCACGACACTCGCCTCGTACGCGGCTTCCGCGACGCCGCTGGCTTTGAGTTGCAACCGCGCGCTATGGATACCCGTCGTCTTTGGATGAATCCTGAGCGGGACGTTCTTGATCGTTCCGAGCGGGAGATCGATCGTCGTCGGCGCCACGAACGTCCCGTCGTTGCCAATCCAATGCACTGAATAGCGAACAGGTCTGTCGGCTCCTGATTCTCTGAGGAACTGAAGTTCGCGAATGCCGCTCTGTCCGGGCACCCAGCCTTCGCGTTCCACCAATGCGTCCAATGTCTCTCGCTCACCGTAGGCACTTAGCACATGGCGGACCGATGCGCGCATGCGAATGACCGGCCGCTCCGCTTTCTCGACGAGCAGACGCCAGGCGACGTCCGCCTGTGGCACGCCGGCGCCTTGATCGTACGTCGGCCAAGTGTCCAGGTAGCGGCTGCTTTCACGGAGAGCCCACTTGAGGTCGGCCGGTGTCACGTGCAGTCCCGTCGCCTTTGCAGCCCCAAGCAGGCGAGCGCTGAGGCCAGCAATCATTGGCGCAGCAGTAGACGTCCCCCCGGAGATCGAATAGCAGGCAGGAATGACTCGCCCGTCAGAGAGCGTTCGTGCTTCGACCCCGCACGAGTTCGCCGCCAGTCGCAGCGACGGCGCAAGCACGTCAGGCTTCGGGCGCCCGCCACTCAAACGTCCGCCGGACATGTACCGCCACACCCAGTCCCTCTGCCCCACCATCGCGCCGTCAAAGCTCTCCGCAATCGTGTCGCTGGGATCGAACGAGCCGACCGTGATTGTCCGTGCCGATGTCGCACTTGTCTCCTCGAACGCGCCCTGGTTCCCGGCCGTTTCAAACACCGGCTTACCATAGCGCTCCACGATTCGATCGATCATCACAGTCGTCAGCGCGCGCGATGACTGTGGCAATGTCACCGGCACCTCTACGGACGCCGAGACGAGATCGACGTCCTGCCGTTGGACGGTCCGCAGCAACGCTTCTAGATAGCCGTGAGTAGAGGGGGTCGAACTGACGAGGACTAGCCGGGCGGATGGCGCGACTCCTGAGAATTGTCCCACCCGCGCACCCGCAGCGACACTGGCCGTCATCGGAGAGTGATCGTCGACTTGGCAATACACCGCGAGATGCTCTGACGATCGGACCAATACGCTGATGCCAACGCCTGATCGCCATTGCGTGGAAGGCAACACCGGCGTCGAAGTCCCCTTCCGCGCGTCAACGATCGGCATATCGTCTTCGAAATGACGGTTCTGGTTGACATCGATCCAAGCCGTCGACGATCCGGCGCTCCACAGCACCGTGAGGGTTCGGCCCTCGAAGCTGAATCGGCCGATGCTGTATCGCCCCGGTGACGGCAACGTATAGTAGGCACCGTCCGCGAACACGATGCGACCAGCGACGTCCCACTGCGCATCCGCCCGAACAAGTGTGCGTTCCCAGGGCTGATATGGATTCGAATCTGTAAAATCAGGCTCGATCCAATCGGCGATCTTGGGGACTACCTGCCCTGACAGATTCCGTGCGGTCGAGAACGCCGGATGCGAGGCATTGAGATTGCCCGCTCGTGACTCGAGGATCGCGATCGTGACACCACGTCCATCAAACTCCGGATGCGCCGCCTGCAGCCGATCCAACCCCAATAAAGCATCGCTGCGACCGATCACCGGCAGCGGCGCGTCCGAGGCCGGGGTCGAGCTCCCGCTTTCAATCCGCGGCGAGGGCGGCGCAGTAGTCTCGGTCCGCGCCGGGAGCGGCAGGAATCGAATCGCAGGATCGATCCACGAGCCGCTCACAGAAAGAGGACTTGCGAGTTGCGCTGCCTCAACATCCTCAAGGCAGCGAAGGCCTGGCCACGCGTCCAGCGGCACGGACGCACGTACGTATCCCGTCAGCGGATCGGCAAACAGCACCTGCCCGTCCAAGCGCTCGATCCTGTCGCGCAATCGCTCGAACCCACCGTCAACACTTGCGAACAGCGCGGTGAGGCGGCCATCAGTCGCAGCATACGGCAGATAGCTCCTTCTTCCCCTTACGACCGCAGAGACATATAAGCCCTCGCTGGCGAAGTCCCACGGCTGCTTGCATGCGGACTGCCCGCTGGCGGCGTCGAGGTACTCACCCCCCGAGACGCCGTGCCAGCTCAATGAACCCAGCATCAACACCGCCGCGCCGGCGGCGATGCTCTTCCACGCGACTACTGACATAGAACGAATGAACTAGTAGAGGATCTTGACGCCCATTTGGATGGACCGTGATCTGCCGAATTGATACAGTCCGCTCAGACCACCAGCCAACGAATCAGAGAGGCTCGACCTTGGCCGGCCGAAGTTGGCAACGCCGACCGACGCCGCAGGATTCGCGAACATCGGCGTGTTCAGCACGTTGAAGGCTTCGCAACGCAACTGGACACGCGTGGGTCCGAGGCGGAGCTCCCTACGAAGCGCGAGATCCACTTGCGCTGCCGGGAAGCCCCGCCAGGCGTTTCGCCCGGACGTCCCCTGCCGTCCCGGGCTGGCCGCCTTGAACGCTTCCTGATTCAACCGCCGCCCGCCAGGACTCGCGGCATCGTCGATCCACACGGGAACACCGGGCACCAGATCAGCTCTCGCGACGACGCCATTCGACGACAGGTTGTTGGTGGCCGTCACGGTGAACGGCGTTCCAGACCGCGCGCGCGTCAGTACGTCGATCGCTGTCCCCGCGAGGACACGTTTCAGCAGACGACCGCCGATCCCACCCAGTTCAAAAGTAGCTGCCATTGAAAACTGATGGCGGATGTCAAAACTCGAAGGCCCCCAGTCGTCGCTGACAACCTGCTTCGGATCGAGCGTCAACGTAATGCTGTCCGAAATGTCGTCTTGTGAAGAGGCCAGTTGATACGACGCCAACACCTGAAAGGCTTGAGGGTTTCTGTGCGTGTACTGGAGGTACAGCCCCTTGTAAGAAGATTCAGCATCGTTGCTGGTGAACTGCACGACACCAGGAAAGCGGGCGTTCACGGCGCGGCGCGAGATGTTCCGAAAAAGGTTCCGTCCCCGAGCTCCCGCATAGGTAACCGTAATCGAGTCCCGACCGGTCAATTGATAATCCAGAGCGGCATTCCAGGACGTCGTGTACGGCGTCGCGAGGTCAGGATCGACAAGCAGAATCGAACCTGTGTAGGGCGGCTGCGCGGTGATCGGCGGCACCTGGCTTTGAACCAGATCGAGTGGAAGACGCACATTCTCGCCGAAGGCCGATCGGTTGTATGGGTAGACCTCGAAGAACTGTGGGCGTGCCGCTTGCGTGCCGATGTCGTAGAACAGTCCAACGCCGCCAGTCAATCCCAGTTTGTTCTGCCAGAGATCGTAGGCAAATCCAAGGCGCGGCGCGACCGCAGCGTAGTTCGTCTGCCACAATGTGGATTCACCCTCGACCAAATCCAGGTTCGCGGTATCGTGAAAGTTCACGGGGCGCAGATGCGGCGTGCGCCGATCATTGGATGGAGCCGGATTGACTTCCCAACGCAGGCCGTACGTCAGCGTCAGGCGCTTGGTCGTTCTCCAGGTATCCTGCGCGAACAACGCGACGTTCATGAAGTTTCCGCCGCTGGTCTCGGCGCCGCCGAGGGACTGGCTGGCGGCCATACCGTTCACGATGCCGTCAACGAATGGCTGCGACAGGCTCAACGAGACGCCCTGCGGGCGACTTCGGGCCTCCATCCAACGCAAGTCGAATCCGGCCTTGAGATTGTGCCGGCCGAACAACGTCGACGCCGACGTGACGATGTTGACCTGATGCTGCCAGTTGTCAGCGCGAGGCCCGACGATCAGTCCGGTCCCGCCGGTGAGGATCGTCGCGCTGAAGAGCGTGTTCTCGTTCGGCACGAAGGGGGCAAACGAATCAAATGACCCGAGAGGGATCGCGCCATTCCTGGTCGTCGGCTGACTTGACGCATTCCCTTCGCTTGACGAGAAATTGATCCTCGTCTCGATGAGCGATCGACTGCTCAGAACGTGTGTCGCTCCAAGCGTTGTGGCCCACAAGCGCGTCTCCGATCGCAGTTCGTTCGTCGTCAGACTGAGCTCTTGCCATGACGGCGTGTAGCTGAAGCGGCCGAACAACGACGTATTACCCGATCGGACGTCGATCTTTCCGCTGATGGCGTCGAACGATGACGGGTTGGACACGGGCGCGATGTACTCCGCCATGCCGGCGACGCCCGGTGTGTCCGTCGTCGGGAGGGGAAAGGCGTTCACGATCGCGCGATAGGTAGGATGCGCCCGCTCACGGAGCGCGACAGACGGAACATAATCCACTCGCGCCGCGGGCTGCGTCAGCCGCAGGCCCTCATACGAGCCGAAGAAGAACCACCGGTCCTGAATGATCGGGCCGCCGAGAACGCCGCCGAAGTTGTGCTGCGTGAGGTTGGGTTTCCGGACGCCGCGGCTGTTGTTGAACCAGTCATTGGCGTCCATTCTCTCGTCGCGGAAGTACTCGAAGAGACTGCCTGAGTATCGATTGGTGCCCGACCTCGTCACGATCGAGATGTGACCGCCGGACGCGCGGCCGAACTCGGGCGCGAATGACGACGTCTGAACGCGAAACTCTTCGACCGCATCGACTGACGCCAATCCCTGAAACCCGCCCAGCACGGTCGTCGCCGGTGCGGCCCCGGCAGCGGTCCCACCGGGTGACATGTCGCCACCGATGCCCAGGTTCGCGCTGACCCCGTCAACCAGAAAGTTGTTGCCGTCCGTGCGCTGGCCGTTGATGGAATACTGCCCACCGCGCCCACCGGCGGCGGTCTGCCCCGTTGAGGTCAATGTGACCCCGGGCGTCAGTTCGAGAAGCGTCTGGAACGAGCGGCCGTTCAGCGGGATATTGTTGATGATCTGACGCGTGATCACGGTGCCGACGGATCCGTCGCGGGAGCGGAGGATCGCCGGGACGTCGACGGACACTTCTTCGACGACGCCAGCGACGTGCAGCATGAAGTCGACGGTGGCCGCGGAGTCGACCTGCACGATCACGATGCGGCGATCGGGAGAGAAGCGCTCAGCGGTCGCGCGAATCTCGTACGTGCCGGGACGCAGCGAGGGGAACGAGTAGATCCCCTGCCCGTTCGTTCGGACCTCCCGTTCGACGCCTTGTGCCTGATCGATCAGCGACACCGCGGCGTTTACGATCGGCTTCGATTGTTCGTCCGCCACCTCACCGGAAATCTGACCTGTCTGCGACCAGGCGGGGGTCCCCATCGCAGAAACGATCGCTACCATCAGGCCCCCGACGAGATGTCGCCATGAGCACTCCCAAACGCGCAGCATCACTCCCTCTCCCGTTCTGAACATTGCCGTCCGGCGTCCGGATCGACGTTGGTACAAGCCCCCGCGGCCATTCTCGGAACGCACCTGGAAGCCTGATTGCGCGTCCTGCGATTGGCCGGGCGGGTCGCTATGCTTCCAGACCAGCAAGCGCGCAGATAAAGCGCCGAATATTGGCGAATTACAGAAATTGCAACGTCGGTGCAGGAATGAGACGAATGGGCGCCGTGAAGGCTACTTAGGTTGCTCTCGGAGGCCCGATAAACTGCTGTGAGGACGCCCGTAGACTGCCGCACGCGGGACTATCGCGCGACAATCGCTCGCACGCGGACGCGATCGATCCGAGACCGCGATCTGTCGTTCTCGTCACAAATTCGCCACAAAACAGCAGACGGACGTCGCGCAGAGAGACGAGGCGTGAGGGAGGATGTAACAGATTGTCTCGCCTTGCTGACCACACGTCGAGCCTGCCGACAGCGCGCGGACACACGCGCGGTAACGGCACACCCGTGTGCGATGTGACCCGACTGTTTGCGCTTCGACGCAGCCCGGCAGGAGGCCCGTAAGCGAACCCACGCACGAATGGTGCACGTCTAAGCTGGAGCTATGCGTATCTCACGTTCACGTTTCACGATCACCGCTCTTTCCGCTCTTCTGGTCTGTGCCGCGACGGTGCTGACACAGGCGCAACAATCCTCGTCACGTCCCGCCAGCCCGGCTGGCACCGCCCAGACCATGGTCGGCGGACAGTGGCAGAAGCAGAAAAATTCCCAGGGTGAAGACACCAACCGTTACGTCGGCGGCAAGTGGATCGAAGTGACCTACGGCCGGCCGATGAAACGCCAGCGGTCAGGCCTGTTCTCGAGCGGCGCGGACTACGGCAAAGCTCTCCTGGAAGATGCGCCGATCTGGCGCGTCGGCGCGAACCAGACGACGCGCTTCCGCACCGAAGCCACGCTGCAGTTCGAGGGGAAGACACTGCCGGCCGGCGAATACAGCCTGTTCGTCGACCTCAAGGAAGGCGGCTGGACGCTCGTCTTCTCGTCGCAGAAATACCAGGAGGAGTGGGATTCCAAAGACAAGACCCGCACGTACGGCGCGTTCAACTACGATCCGAAGTTCGACGTCCTCCGCGCGTCGATGAAAGTCGACAAGCTGGAGGTCTCGGTGGACCAGTTGAGCATCGGCTTCATCGATGTCAGCGTTGACCGCGGCACGCTCGCCATCTGGTGGGACCGCGAAATGGCGACCGTGCCGTTCTCCGTCGTCCAGTAGGACCCGCAACGAGCGCACCTCACGCGCGGCCGCCCGTCGAATCCGGCGGGCGGCGATCCGCATACATCGACCTGGTTCTACCTCGGGACGCCGATCGACATAAGCACGACCAGCTTCAAAGGTGACAACGGGGGAAGCGCGCGGCGCTCGCTGCGCGTGTTCGCCGGATCGACGCCGCCCCGTCTGCACTGCGCGGCCCTCAGATCGACATCCCTGACAGGCATCCTGACGGCACATCCCAGCGGGGCGGACGGCGACGTTCGCGGCCTCCGATGCCCGTTCGCCGGGCCGTTTCAGCCACTCGTTCCGCCAATCGGACGGTCCGTGCCGTTCGATTGGCCCCCCTCCCGTCCGGCAGTACAATGATCGTGTTCGTGCCGCACGGCCGAGGCATCCCTGCCGCCGGGCGCACCGACTCCAGTTCCGCGCATGACTCCCGCGCTGCTCGTCAACGTCGTCGGCTTCTTCCTCGGCGCCGTGCTCTACGGCCTGCTGTTCGCCATGGCGCTGGGCTCGCCGGCGCCGGGCTGGCCGTCCCGCTGGGACACGCGCCTCGCGTCGTCGAGCTCGCGCCTGCTGGTGCTGACCGGCCTCCTCGGCGTCGCCTGGAACAGCGGCGCGCTGCTCGCGTACGGCCTCCACGTCCCCGCGGACGGCCCGGCCCTCGCGACGCTGCTGACCGCGTCGTTCACCGCCCTCGGCTTCCTGCCCGCCGTCGTCGTCCATTCCGTGCTCGCGCGACGCGAGGAACCGGGCCTCGTGTCGATCAGCGCACGCCTGACCATCGCCGCCGCGTACGCCTTCAGCGTCACCGCCAGCCTGATGCACGTCGCCTCCGCCATGCGCGGTCACACCGTGCCATCGTCCACGGCCTTGAACGTGCTGACGGCGGGCTTCGCTCTGCTGATGGTCGCGCTGCTCGTGACCACACGCCGCCGCCCGCACGAAGGACGCGCGATCTGGGTCGTCGCACTATCCGTTTTCGCGGTGTCCGCGCTGCACCTCGCGCAGCACACCGGCGGCGAATCGTGGTGGACCGAGATGGTGGGCCATCACGCATCGCTGCTGCTGGCGCTGGCGATCCTTCACCGCGACTACCGGTTCGCGCTCGCGGACATCTTCCTCAAGCGCGCGCTCGCGCTGACGCTGCTGATCGCCGTCGTGCTCACCGTCCACGTCACAGTCGGCGTCGTCTGGATGGCGAACGAGACTGGCGGCACGGCGGCGCCACGCGTGACGGCGTATCTGCTGGCGCTGTCACTCTTCGCCGCGACGATTCACGGCAGCATGCGGCGTGCCTCCGACTGGTTCGTGGACGCGGTGATGCTGCAGCGTCCCAACTACGAACAGCTTCGCACGGACATCGCCAGCCTGATCGCCCGCGAGGAACATCCGCAGACGATCCTCACGATCGTGACCGATCACCTGCGCCTCGCGCTCGACGCCCGCTGGACGTCCGTTCGCGCCTGGATGTCGGACGATCTCTTCGCCGGCGGCGCCGGATCGCTCGTCGCGCACGGACGCGACGCCGAACGGGCGCTGCAGCAGACGCTGCGCCTGGAAGACGCGGAGGACGACCCGCGCACGCTGGGCGGCGCGCCGCGCGCGGTGCTGCTCGTGCCGACGGTCGATGCGCCGCATTACGCCTGCGTGATCGGCGAGCTCACAGCCGGACGCCGTCTACTGTCCGACGATCTGGCGATGCTCGAGTCCGTCGCGATGCTGGCGGGTCGGCGCATCGATGCCGTCCGCGTCGCGCAGGAGCGCGTCGCCGCGAGCGTCCGCGAGCAGGAAATCAGTCGTCTGGCGACAGAAGCCGAATTGCGCGCGCTGCGGGCGCAGCTCAATCCGCACTTCCTGTTCAATGCCTTGACGACGGTCGGGTACTTAATTCAGACGGCGCCGGACCGCGCGATGGGCACGCTGTTGCGGCTCACGAGCCTGCTGCGCGGCGTGCTCCGGCGGACGACGAACGAGTTCGGCACGCTCGGCGACGAGCTCGAATTGATCGAGTCGTATCTGGAGATCGAACAAGCCCGGTTCGAGGAACGTCTGCGCGTGACGATTGACGTCCCGGTCTCGCTGCGCACGCTGCCCGTGCCGTCGTTGATCGTCCAGCCGCTCGTCGAGAATGCGGTCAAGCATGGTATTGCGTCCAGCCGCACCGGCGGCGAGGTCATCGTCGCGGCGTTCCTCGAGTCGGATGAGGACGGCGAGAACGGACAGTTGCGCGTCTCGGTACGCGACACTGGCGTCGGCGCGACACAGGGAGATCTGGAACGCGGCCGCGCGCGCGGACTCGGCATCTCCAGCATCGAGCACCGATTGCGCAGTCATTACGGCCCGGCGGCATTCCTGCACGTATCGAGCGTGCCCGACGTCGGCACGACGGTAGACCTCATCGTTCCCGTGCGGCTCCCCAACAAGACGCCGAACGGACAACCGTCCACGCCGGTGCGATAGTGCTTCAGGCCAGAAGTGATTGAGACACGCGAAAATGAGCAAGCTGCGGATTGTGATTGCGGATGACGAGCGCCCGGCGCGCGCGATGCTGGCGTCGCTGCTGGCGACGTGTGAGGATGTGGAGCTGGTGGGAGAGGCGCAGGACGGCACGGAAGCGGTGCGCGTGATCGAAGAGCTGCGGCCGGATCTCGCGCTGCTCGATCTTCAGATGCCGGAGGTGGACGGCCTCGGCGTCGTACGTCTGCTCCGCCGCGACCGCGTGCCGCTGATTGCGTTCGTCACGGCGTACGACGAGTACGCGATTCAGGCGTTCCAGGTCAACGCGGTCGACTATCTGCTCAAGCCGGTGGACCGCGCGCGGCTGCGTCAGACGATCGAGCGGGCGCACGATCGCCTCGAACACCGCGCCGCCGCGCCGCCGGACGCCGATCGCGTGCGGGCCGCGGCGGAGGCCTACGAGCAATCGTCCGGACTGCCGCCACTCGTGCGTGTGCCCGTCCGCCGCCGGGACGACATCATCCTGCTGCCGGTCGGCCAGATTGCGTCCGTGGTCGCCGACGGCGAGTTGCTGCACCTGACGACGCTGCGCGGCGAGAAGTTCACGATCAGCTATCGCCTCAAAGACCTCGAAGCGCGACTCGATCCCGCGAAGTTCATCCGCCTCGAGCGGGGTGCGCTGGCGAATGTCGACGCCATCAGCAAAGTCAGCCCGATGCCTGGCGGCACCTACCTCGTCTCGCTGGCCAACGGCCAGGAGATCCGCGCCAGCCGGCTGCAATCCCGCGTCCTCCGCGATCAACTGCTGCGGCTCTAGCCTGTTCCGCGAACGCCATCCGTTCCGCGCTGTTCCCCGGCCGTGAGCCGGTCCACATCCGCTTATCACATTCCCGATTGCTGACGCTTCGACCTTCGAAGCGACATCTCTTGGAAGGATGTGTGTGCGTGCTGATAGAGACGCGGTCTCGAATGCGCGGTGTGTCTCCAATCTCCGTGATGTCGCGCCTGCTGCTCGTCGCGACGGTCTGCTGTGGCGCGCCCTTTGTCGCGACGGCGTCGGCGCAGGCGCCGGCGACCGCGACGAAGACGACGCCAGCGACGGACGTCAAGTATGAAGTCGGCGGCATTGCCGGCGGACAGTCGCTGCTCGACGACGAGAGCTGGCTGGGCGGTGGAGTTGGCGTGGGCGTGTCTGGGGGCTGGTATGTGACGCCGCGGCTGCTGTTACAGGCGGAGGTGCTGCGCCTGGGGCATCATCGCAACACCGAATCCGTGTCGTGGGAAGGACGCGCGCTGACGGGAATCGTGCGTGCGGTCTACATTGGCGGCGAGGGACGCGTCCGCGGCGTGGGTGGCGGCGGCATCGGCGTGATGCAGTATCGCGGCACGTACACGGTCCATCCGTTCGTGCCGCCGTTTGGATCGCCGTCCAGGCCGAACGAGGTGACGCGCTTCTCCGAGTCCCACTTCGCCTGGGACGCGGGCGGCGGCGTGCAGATTCGCGCGACGCCGCGGCTCGTCATTCGACCCGAAGCACGCATGACCGTCGGACGGCCGGAGGTCGCGCACGAAGGGCTGTTGATCTTCTGCCGCGGTCAGGTGACCGTCGCGTATCAGTGGTAGTGGACGCGCACGCGGCCGCGCGCGCGCGTCGGGTCGTCTATGAAGTCGCGCGTTCAGCTCTGCTTCATCGTGATGGCTGGATCCGTGTAGACGGCGCGCCACGCAGGAATCGCGGCTGCGATCAACGACGAGAGCCAGAGCAGGTTGAAGACGATGAGGAACGAGTAGGCGTCGTAGTCGGGCAGGCCTTCGATGTACTCGTTCAGGAAGCGCGCGCCGGCTCGCGCGAGGAAGAAGCCGGCGATGCCGCCAATCGCCATCAGCCGCGTCGCGTGCGTCAGGACTTCCGTGATCAAGGCGCCAGGATTGCAGCCCAGCACCATGTGGATGCTGAACTCGCGCTGGCGCTGCGCGACGGCGTAGCCGGTGACGCTGTAGATGCCGAGACATGCGAGGACGAGCGCCAGGACACCGAGAATGCCCGAGAGCATCATCCCGAGCCACTGGTGGGTCAGCGCCCGCTGCATCTGATCCTGCCACGTCCGCATCTCGACGACCGGCACCTTCGCGTCCATGCTTTTCAGCTCGGCGCGGACGTTCGTCGCGACGTCGCCGAGCGCTTCGCTCGCGCGCACGAGCACGTACGGCGCGCCAACCGCCGTCTGGAACATCGGGATATAGATGTGCGGATGCTGCGCTTCCCAGAAGGTGTGATACTTCGTGTCCTGCGCGACGCCGACCACTTCGTAGGTGTGTCGCTTGCCGCCGACCGTCAAGTGCAGGCTGCGTCCGACGATGTCGCGGTTGGACCACAACTCGCGGACGAATGACTGATTGACGATCGCGACGCGCGGCGCGCCATGCGCGTCCAGGTCGGAGAATTCGCGACCGTGCAGGAGATCGTTGCCGAGGACGTTGAAGTAGTCCGGCCCGATGACGTTCGCGTGCACCTTGTCGATGCGCTCACCGAAGCCGCGCTCTTCGTCCGGATGCGCGACGTCCAGCGAGAACATATCCGAGCTCGCCGGCGGAATCCACGTCAGCGTGGCCGCCTCCAGTCCCGGCAGCCTCCGAATCCGATCCATCGTCGACATCAGGAACGCACCACGCTGCGTCATGTCGTAGCCGGATGGCGTCAAGTCGACCGAGAGCAGCATCAACTGCTCCGGGCGGTATGCGAGGTTCCCGCCGTACGAGTGGCTCAGGCTGCGCATGAAGAAGCCGCAGCCAATCAGCAGAATGACCGAAACCGTGACTTGCAGGATCACGAGACCGTCCTGCGCCAGCGTCAGTCGACGCGGCGTCGTCGGCCCCTGTCCGCCATTCCGGAGCACGCTCGCGAGGCTGACGCGTGTCCCGATCAGCGCGGGCGCGACACCGAACAGCACCGTCGTGAACATCGCGGCCAGCACGGTGAAAGTCAGCGTCCATTCGTCCAGCCGGACATCGTACGACAGCGGCACACCAAGCGGACGCGGCAGGAGCAGAAGGAACTCACTGAAGGCAGGCGCGAGCAGCAGACCGATCGACGACGCCAGGAACGCAAGGACCAGGCTCTCGGCGAGCAACTGTCGCACAATCCTGGTGCGTTGGGCGCCGAGCGCGAACCGCGTCGCAATCTCGTTCCGGCGTACGATCGCGCGCTCCAGGAGCAGGTTCATCACGTTGGAACACGCCAGCAGCAGGATGAGTCCGACGATGGCGGCGAGGCCCGCGAGCGTGCGGAGCACCTTGCCCATGTGACCTGGATGGAAGTTCCCGCGAGCGGCGGAGAATACATCGAGCCGCTGGTATTTGAATGAACCCGGCGCCTGGCCCTTGAGCGAGGCCATGACGCGATTCAGATCCTCGGACGCGTCGTTCCGGCTCATGCCGGGCTTCAATCGGCCGACTGGCAGCAGCCACGAGCTGACGTAGTTGGTCAACGGAAGGCGTCGAGACTCGGCAACGGACGCCAGATAGGTCTCGACCGACACCCACACGTCCGGTTGCTCGAGCCAATCCTTCACCAAGCCGTCATACGATGATGGCACGACGCCGACGACCCTATGAGGACGTCCCGCGACTTCGATATCGCGTCCGATGGCCGATAACTCACCTTTGAACTTGTCGCGCCACAGGTCTTCGCTGACCACGACGACAGGCGGCGCGCTCGCGTCATCATCCTGCGGTCCGATGAGACGTCCGACGACCGGCTTTACCCGCAATATATCGAAGAAGTTGCCTGTGACGACTTCTCCTGATACGCGCTCGGCGACGGTGTCGAACATGATGCTCAACGGAAAGCGGCTGAACGCGGCCAGCCTCTCGACGCTGCGCACGCGCGTCCGCAGATCCCGGAAGTCAGGATAGGTGAAATGCCAGTAGCGGCTTGGCAGTTTCGGATCGTACCCATAGACGCGGATCAGGCGTCCGGCTTCCGGTACGTCCAACGGCTTCAGCAGCGTGCTGCTCGCCACGCCGAAGACGGCGCTGTTCAAACCAATCGCCAGTGCCAGGGAGAGAATGGCCCCAAACGAGAACAAGGGGCGGAGTCGTAGCAAACGCAGGCCGAAGCGCACGTCCCGGAGCACACCATCCATCGGATCGTCCAGTCCTGACGTCCATTCTGATGAAACGACACCACGCGAATGCGCGGCGAGTTCAGACGATCTTGCTCGATGGCGTCTAGTGTGCTCCAGGCGCGTTCAGTATTTCAAGGCAGTCGTAAAGTCATTCGCGATGTGATGAAGAAATGTGTACCACACGTCATCTATTGATCGACCATTTCGACCACCCCATGCTTGAGCAGGTACATGACGGCTTCCACGCCCGATGCGCCCTGAGAAGCCCGCACGTCGCTCAATGTAAATGGGATCCGCTGTTCATTGGTCAGGAAATCACCGACCTGCGCGATGGCGTGTGAAGAAGAGCTTGAGTGACCGCTGATGGGATGGCCGTTCCGCCTGAACCGTGTGTCGTCCCGGGCGACGGTTGTGGCGAAGTGGCTGAAGAGCTGGTTGTAGTCGTAGACAGAATTGATGCCTATCCGCCCGCCGTGCGCGACGCGGCGCTGCTGCTCGCGCCAAAGCTCCTTGTACTGCCGCATCACGACCGGCCACGCGAACCGCGCCTCGACCCGTTCACGCGCGCGGGCGCCCAGGCGCTCCCGGCGTCCCGGATCGTCCAGTAGCGACCGCAGCGACGCGACCCAGGCCTTCCGATCGATGGCCGTATGCTGCGCAAGATCGTACCGCGTCGTGCTGATCGGCGTACACGGCGCGCCGCGCGTCACACGCGCCGCGGTCTCCGCGCACCACACGGTCGGCACGAGGATGCCGGTTTCGTCGTGGACGACCAGATCGCGATAGCCGCTCCAGTCCGACGCCACGACGGGGATGCCGCACGACATCGCTTCAATCAGTGAGATACCGAACGTCTCCTGGATGTTATCCGACGGCGAGACGAAGACATCGGCGGCGCCATAGATCGCTGGCTTGAGAAAGTGCTGGAAGTTGGGGACGATCGTCAACGCGTCCTGAAGGCCTCGCGCGTGCGCCGCTCGCCGAAGTTCCGCGGAGTATTCACCGGTAGGATCCTGTCCCGCCAGCAGCAGGTGGACGGGGACGCCGTCGCGCCGCAGATTGCGGGCGGCGTCGATCACGATCTCCAGGTCCGCCTTCTCTTTCGGCGTGAGCCGTCCGACCCACACCAGCACACGCGCATCTTCCGGGATCTCCAGCAGCCGGCGGCACTCGCTCCGCGGCCGAGGACGGAGGACCGTTTCATCCACGCCGAGCGGGATCTGCACGAACATCGGCTCGTCGCGCCGACGGCCGCCGGTGCGCTCGAAGACAATCGAGCAGGCGTCGCTCCAGAGACGGCGGACAGTCTTGAGGCCGGCCTCGCTGGAGACGACGATGGCGTCGCACGCGTCGGCGAGCAGGACGGCGTCGAACCACAATGACAGCATGCACGGGAGGTTGATGCTGTGGATGACGGCGTCAATAGGAAAGCGGCGCGCGGCCTGCAGCCGCAGTTCGCCGAGCACCTGAAATTCCGGACCGTGCACCACGAACACGTAGTCATGCGCGTCGATGGCGTCAGGCAGCGCCGTCAACGGAAAGGCCCGGACCGTGGGAGTCCGGTACCGGGCCTGCATTGCCGCAATGGCTAGCCCATCGTCGTCCATCTCACTAAAGAGGTGAACGCCGTCGTTGTCCGCGTATCGCAGCGCCGCTTCGACGATCTCCTGTCGAAACACTTGCGCGCCAAACCGATCACCTTTCGTGGCCTGGTGCGTGTGCCGCGAGTACGCAGACAACTGGGCCAGAATCATTCACCGCCCTCGACGTGACCTTGTCCGTCGCCATCCATCGATAGGAACCCTGAACCGAGAATCAACTGCTTCGCATCTCCGACGATCAACAGAATGGGGGATTCATACGTCATCGTTATACGTCCTCACGTTATTGCCCACACACACCCACCTCACCATATTGATGAAGCCTGCACGCTCTTGCCCCACGGCCGGAGACCCGCTTCGTCCGGCCGGGGACGACCGACCAGACGATGTCCGTCATGATGAACTTCCTCTACCGCGAGCCGCGGACCGGCCCACGACGGCCGGCGCAGTTCGCGCGTGCGCTGCTCGAGATGCCGCAGCCAGATTTCCAGGCAGACGACCTTCGACGCCGAGAACACATCGCCGTCCGCGCCCGTGCGCGCACGTCGCAGGACGTCGGTGAGCGCCGGCAGATCGACGTAGCCCCGCCGCGCGACGCGCGCGTCCCGGTCGAACAGGCCTGACAGCCGCGGCCACTCGCGCGCGAGCGCATGCACGAAGACGCCGTCCGCCATCGCCTTCGTCGTCCGCATCGCGATGGACTCGGGCAGCAGGCCGGCCAGCGCGCGCCGATGCAGCGAGCGCGTCTGCCCCGGACGGCTTTTCTGGCCGGCGGGCAGCGCGCTCATGAACTCCACGAGCCGCCGATCGACGAACGGATAGGTGACGTCGATCCGCGCGCACGACCGGAAATAGTGGACCGCGAAGATGTCGATCTGACTCTGAAGGGATCGATACGAATAGCGCTGCCCCGGACGCATCTCGCGCCAGCCCGGGATCTCCGTCATCGCCTCGCCCGTGCGCCGCGCCCATTGATCCCGCACGGACGCCGACGCCCAGGCCGGCGCGCGCGACATCCACAGCGCGCCCGCGGTCCGCGGCCGTGTCAGCGGGCGCAGGACGTCCGACCGCAGCAGATTCCACAGTGTCGACCGCGTGCTGTCCGCGTACTCGGGCCAGCGGCGCAGGAACGCGCCGTACTGCCGCGCGTGCGCAAGCTCGGTGAGCTCCAGGCAGGGCCGGCGCTGACTCCACATCACCGCGTCGCCGCCCTGGCCGCTCAGGAGGACGCGCGCGCCTTCGCGGCGCATCAGACGTCCCAGGCGGACGGCGCGGCCGGGGAAGGATTGCGGCAGGCCGCATAGATCGACGCCGTCCAGATCGAACAACGGAAACTGCCGCTCCTCCAGATGGAGGCCCGGGCGTCCGCGCCGCCGTTCGACGTCCTTGATGTGCGTCCGCTCGTCCGACACCCTCGTCTCGTCGAAGACGTACGACACGGTGTCGAGGCGCGCGGCCTCGACCGTGTCGGTCTTCAGGATGTTGTCGGCCATGCAGACGATGGATGAGGAATCGAGGCCGCCACTGAGCTCGGCCCACGGCGTCCCGTGGACGCGGAGGCGATCGCGCACGGCGCGGCGGAACAGCGCGCGGAAATGCGCTTCGTACTCCTCGTCGCGCGTGTAGGTCACGGCCGCCCGCGCGTCCGGGGACCAGAAGCGCTCGATCGTGACGGCGGCGTCTCTCACCGTCAGCGTCGCGCCCGGCGGCACCGCGAGAATGTTCTTGAACGGTGTCCGCCCCTGCTGCCCGTAGAACACCAGGAAGTCGCCGAGGTACTCATCGTCCAGTTCGTGTTCGTGCCCGGCGTCGGCGAGGAAGGTGTCGATCTCGGACGACCAGATGATGTCGCGCGCGCCGTGACGGTAGAACAACGGACGCACGCCCGCGAAGTCGCGCGCGAGGCGCAGCGTCCGCGTCGGCGCGTGCCAGATCGCGAGCGACCAGTCGCCGATCAGACGCGGCATCGCGTCCGCGCCCCAGCGCCGGAAGGCCGCGGCGACGATCTCGACATCCGTCGGCGGAAGACCGTCGTCCGTCGCGAGCCGCGGGAGCTGATCGATCAGATCGTCGCGGTTGTCGAGACGACCGTCGAACGTGATGATGGACTCATCGCCGTCGACGAACGGCTGATGCCAGGCCTCACCACCTCCCCTGCTCCGATCGGCGGGCGCGCACGTATGGAAGGCGCGATAGGCCATTGCCAGACCGTCGGCATCGCGTGCATACTGCGAACCGCCATCCGGCCCTCGGGCCTCGAGCGAGCGCGTCATCGACGCGATCCGCTCGCGGCCGATGGGCTGTCTATCGAACTGAACGATGCCGGCGTGAGCACTCATGTGTGTTGGGCCGTGTCGTACTGCGGCCACGGTACACAAGCCCGCACCTCGGACGATTCGCTTTATCCAAGCTTTCCTGCCCTTCTACGGACGAGCCACCCGCCGGTTGGTACCAATCGATAGCAGCCGGCTGAGATCACCTATACGTGGTGTACTTTTTCTACCTTCGATCCATCACATACTGTTCCGGTGGCGGCGGCGGGCTCAGCGGCGTGGCAACCCCGAGGACGTGGCCCTCGATTTCGATGTCGCGTGGGTAGCTGAAGGCTTCGGTGGGGACGCTGGACAAGCTCGGGTGGGGGACAAGGTGTAGATCGTCGCCGATGAACCGACAATAACTGCAGCGCAGGCCGGCCGGCGTGCGAACGAGGAAGATCCGGCGCTCCCAGTCGTTCTGCCAGACGCTCCAGTTGCCGACGATCTCGCGGACGCGCGATCGCTCGTCCGGCGTCCAGCGATGGATCCAGAGGAAGGCGTCGGGCTTGAGGATCGGCGCCATCCCATGCGGATCGCGGATATACACGAGCGCCGTGCGCGACAGATCGAAGCCGAGCTGCCAGAGCAGCGCCGGCAACTCGTGCCAGCGCGCCAGCAGGCGATCGGCGAACGCGCCCGCCGGCCGGACGGGCGGCTCCGTCTCGGGCCAGAGATAGTGCGCGGGCTGTCCCGGGTGCACGCGGGGATCGAGCCGCAGGCCATAGTGCGCGAGGAGATCGCCGAAGTGGACGTTCAACGCCGCGGCGAGCGCCATCGCCGTCTTTGCGTGCAGCGGACGATCGCTCGTCTCCAGCGACTGGACGTAGCTGCCGGACAGCGACAGACTGAACCCCGTGAGCTGCCGGCCCATTTCATCCATGTCGGCAAAGCTGAAGCCCCAGCGCTGGCGGAGCCGCTGGATCAGTTCGTTGCCCGGATACTTGCGATACTCCCAGTCCTCTACCAGCGGTCCGGTCTGCCGCAGCGGCACCGACGCGAACGGCGGCGGCCCCGTCAGCCCGTCGACGCGGGACACGAGCGCGGTCGCCCGTCCCAGCACGTGTGCGTGATCGGGATACGACACTTCGAGCGTCGGATAGCCACTTTCCTTCGACGGCTGCAGGAACAGATTCCGGTTCTCGAGAAAGCACTTGCAGCAACTGTAGCCAAAGCGGTGTGACACCAGATAGTAGGTGTCGGGATCGAACGACTCCAGCGGCAAGCGGCTCTTCACCGGCTCGATCTGGACATAGGCCCCGGGCGGCAGGAAGGGATACGACGTGCCGTCGCCCAGGCCGATGCGGACGTAGCGCACGGACCGCCGATCGCGCCAGTGAGCGAGGACGCCCGCGGCGACGTCGATCCAGCCCAGCGCGATGTCCGACAGATACATGTTCCGCTCGACCGGGCTCGCCGGCAGGATCGGCAGGCGGATGCTGTTCTCGGGATTGAAGATCGCCGTGCGGACGGGATGCGTGCGCTGCCGGTGCAGCATCGCCTGCAGCCGCGGCAGTGCGTCGAGATCCAGGCGGAAGAACTTATAGGTCTGTCCGAGAGAGACGCCGAGGGCCGCCGCGAGCGCCTGCAGGCGGTGCATGGACGGCGTGATGCCCTTGCTCTGGACGTCCGAGAGGAACGTCCGGTGCAGGAGGAATGCGGCTTCGTTGCCGACGAGCCGACCGTACTGGCGGGTCCACTGCTCGAGTTCGTCCCAGCGACCGAACGTATGCAGCAGGCGCCGCTCGAGGACACGAGCGATATGGTCCGGGAAGACCCGGGCAGGCGGCACGGACGCCTGCGGCGTCTCAGGCGTCGGTGGCGGGGGCGACGTCGAATTTCTCACGCGCGGCTCGATTGAAGGCCTCGGACTCTCCTCGCGGAATGCTCAGCGTCTTCCAGTCGCGTCCTTGCGCGTGCTTGGCCAGCATGACGATCTGTCCCACGTGGGCGGACGTGTGCGTCAGCGATCGCAGCATCGCCCGCGGCACGGTGTGCGGCTCGCAGCGGATGCGCACCGTGCGCGCGAGATCCTCCGCCGTCAACGCGTCGAGGGTGTCGAACACCTGCTGCCACCCGTCCTGCCAGGCCTGTTCGAGCCGCTGACGCGTGTCCTCGGGTGCGATCACAAACTCGTGATCGCGCTGCCGATCCGGCTTTTCGCCGTCCGTGGTCAGGAAATCGCGCCATCGGGAGCGCAGGTTGCCGGCCACGTGCTTCATCAGCACGGCCAGACTGTTGGACTCGCCGTCCAGCGCCTGGAACAGCGCCTCGTCCGGCACCTGCAGCAGCGCCGTGTCCGCCTGGCGTTTGGCGGCGCGGAACTCACGGCGCATCTCGTCGAGAAACGACTGCGGAACATCCGAGGATGACGACACGAGCCGTATTGTAATGGAGAACGCGTCATTCGAAACCGGACCGCCCCGCGCTAGGATCGCTGATCGTCCCAGCAGTGGTGGCGCACAGCGCGTTTGACGGGCGCGAAGGCCAGAAGGTTGGTGTGGTGCACGCCATCCGCGGAAATCGTCTCCGCGCCCGCGGGCACCCGCCGCCGCGTCGCCTGCCGGCCGCGGCCGACGATCGACAGCAGACGGATCGCGCCGCCCGTCCGGCCGTCCCACGCGGACGCGAGCGGCACCAGCAGATCGTGCGGCGGATCGAAGCCCGCCACCGCGCGGACGCGCGACGATCGCAGCAGCCGCCGCAGCACCGTATCGCCAGGCCCCGGCGTGAAGCTCGCCGCCACGATCAACTCGTCTATGCCGCGCGCCGCGGCCGCGAGCGCTTCCGTCGGCGCCGGCGGCAGCGTCAAGCCGGGAATCCGATCCATCGACGCTCCCGCGCGGACGGTCGTCAGCCGGGCGAGCAGCGTCGCCCATCGGCCGTACAGGCCCATGTCGTCCAGGTGCAGCGTGTTCAGCAGCAGGTCCGCGGCCACGGGCCAGTTCGCGGGGTCGGACACGAGCGAGCCTGCGAACGGCGTCCCGATGGATGCGACGCGCCGGATCGCGCCGACGCGCCGCGGCCCGAGCGCGAGCGCGCGCGCGACGAGCCCGCCGCGGCCGTAGGCGATGATGTCGAACCGCTGGCGGCCCTGGCGCAGCTCGATCGGGAGCGCGGTCCAGAGCGCGTCCGCGTTCTCCTGCGGCGACTTCGACAGCGTCCAGTGATCGTAGCCAAGGACGACACCGTAACGATGATTCGGGTCGTCGAAGAACGGCGCGCCGAGCGCGCGCACCATGTCGTCCGTGCAGCTCAACCCGTCCGGCAGGAGCAGCAGGATCGACCGCGCCTCGCCGCGGCGGCCGACCTCGGACCGCAGGTCCGCGTCCATCGCACGGCAGCGGATGTCGTGATCCGCGACGGTGATCACGCGCAGCGTCTCGTCCGGCACGATGGCCTCGTCGTAGCTCCGCACGAGATCATCGATGCGGCGGGCGTCCGCGTCGCGCACGAGCCATTGCCGCAGCAGCCGCGGCGGGTCGCACGTCCCGCGCCGGGCGCGGACTCGCTGACGCTCGCTCTGGAGCAGCGTCGCGAACGGGCTGCCCGGCAGCGCGGCCGACGCGCGCGTGCCTTGCGTGACGCGCCAGATGCGCAAGCCCGCTTCCTCGACGACGTCGAACCGCAAGGCGCCTTTGGGCGTGTCGTCCGGCGCGGCGGACGGCGCGATGGCGCGCGCGGCGGGAAACGGCAGCAGCCGCGCCGCGTCGACCGGCAGGCCGTCGATCACCCCGGCATCGCGGCGCAGCGACAGATCGCGCCAGGCCTCCGTCTCCGGCGTGACCGTCCCCGTCGTCGGGGACGCGTCCGTCTGCGGCGCGTCTTCGAGCAGCGTGCCGAGACGCTGCATCAGCGTCGCGGTCGGATCGCCGTACAGCACGAGGCTCGCCCACGACAGGCCGACCGTCGCCGTCACGGGGATGCTGGCGTGCGCGGCGTCTGGATCCAGCTCCGGCAGGCGTGACAGCGCGGCGCGCTTCGCGAGACGCAGCGCCTCGCCGAGCGTCGCGCGATCCAGCACGAGCGCCTGATAGAAATCGGTCGCGGCGAGCATCGCGGCGCGGTCGTCGATCGGCCAGAGCGGCGCGACGTACGCGGTCACGCCGGGGACGAGGAACGCCGTCGCGAGGCCGTGGACGTGCTCCTGATACCGCTGCGTCGCGCCGGACTCGCGTCCGCTCTCGCAGGCGTTTGCGTAGACCAGCCACGGCGGCGCGTCGCACACCATCAGCGTGTTGCGAATCTCCGACGCGCGCAGCTCGCCGTCGGACAGCAGCCAGGCGCTCTGCTCCGGATCCGCCGGATCGAACCGCGCGTGGCCGGCGAAATGGACGATGTCGTAATCGCCGCTGCGCAGCCAACTGCGGACGCGATCGCTGTTGACCACCTCGCCGATGTGGACGTCGCGGTCCGGGTTGAACTCGATCAGATCGCCCGTCTCGTCCGCCAGCCGCTGGAAGATGCGCGCCACCTGCCGCGCCTCCAGCGCCGCGCCCGGCAGCGGCGGCACGCTCGACGTCGGCGGCAGGTCGGGGTCGCCGATGATCAGCACGCGCAGCCGATCGTTCGCATGCGTGCGGTGCCAGCGCGCCGTGCCGACCGGCAGGATCACCTGCCGGCCCATCGAGAAGCGCTCGCTCCACCAGCCGTGGCGATCGCGGATCACCTCCCACGGATACCGCATCAGCGACGCCGGGATCTGAAGCTGCAGGTGCAGATCGCCACCCGCGTGCACCCGCTCTTCCTCGATGCGTTCGATCAGTTCGCGGATGATGTCCTCGCCGACGAGTGCGCCGAGGTCGTGCAGGTAGCGCAACTGCTCGCCGGTGACGAGGTGCGTCCGCAGCAGTTCGTCCAGCCGGCGCAGCGCCTGATCGATCGTGTTCGGATTCACGCGGCTGACTTTCTCGAACACGATCGTGTCCTGCCGCGCCGACGCCAGCCGCACGCGATACACCGCCGACACCGCGGCGACGGACGGCGTGTCGCCCTCGACGGCGGGCGCCTCGACGGCCGTGCCGCCTTCCCCGCCGATGGGTTCGAGCGTCAGCACCGCGGCGGGCGCCGGACCGAGCGCGCTGAACTGTCCGCCGACGCGGATCACCGACTGCGGCCCGGCGAGCCGCGCCACCAGATCCTGGCGGCCGGCCTGACGCGCGGTCACCAGCATCGACGTCACCAGCCGCCAGAGCGACTCGGGTTGATCCTTGATGAGATGAATCGCCGTCAGCAGCGGCGTCCAGTGCAGACGCCGGCTGAACCGCAGCGCGAGATAGCTGCGGCGCGTCAATTCCTTCAGGTCCTGCGGACGGTACAGCGATAAGCCGTTGAGTTGAGAATTCGCGCGATACAGCCGCAGGATCGGCAGCCGGTCGTCTTCCTTCGCTGTCGCGGCCGGCGCGGACGGGTCACCGGACGACGCGTCGCCGCGGGGCGTCAGCAGTTGCGCGACGGTCCCCGTCAGCGTTTCGAGGCGGCGTGCGTGCCGCGTCTCCTGCAGCGCGGCGTCGAACGCGACGCGGATCTCGGCCGGGACGCGGCGTCCGGCCTCCTGCAGCAGTTCCTCCCACAGCGTGATCGGATCGACGCGCACGCCCGCGCTGACCTCGGTCGGTTCGAGCGTCACCAGCGAGAAGTCCGGCAGCGCCAGGCGCGTTTCCTGCTTGGGCGCGGCGCTGACGGATTTCGCGGCCGGCCGGCGGTTGGGCCGGCGCGCCTGGCGGTCGGCTTCCTGGATCAGCATCCACACGTGCTGCTGCGCCTGCAGGACGATGGCGTGCCACTCGGCGAACTGACGCAGGACCGGGTCGGTGCTCTGCGCGTCGGGATCGGCCTGGCGGCGGGCGATCAGCCGCTCGGCGATGACGGCGGCAATCGCTTCGAGCGCCTGCGCGGTGCGGCCGCGGTCCAGTTCCTTCAACAGATCGGCCAGCCGCCCCACGGACCGCTCGCGCGCGGCGGTGCCCAGTTCGGCGCTGACGGCGGCCATGACGGCACGCATGTCGTACCACGCGTCGAACAGGAAGCCTTTCAGCTCGGGCCGCGCCATCGCGTCCGACCGCGCGTTCCACACCAGCGTGTCGCTCAAATGCTGAAGGAACGCGACGGACATCGTGTCGAACGGACCGATCAGCGACTCCAGACGTCTCAAGTCCAGTGCGGACACGACGATCGGTGTTCGGGCCGGCGACTGGGCGCTGTAGGACCGGCCGCAGGCGTCGACGGTGACGCGGGCGAAGCCGGCCACCGGATCGATGTCCGCGGCCTCACGCGACGCACCTTTCCGGTCGAGCCAGTCGTGCCAGGCGCGCAGCACCGCTCTGTTGTCCCATCCTTCGTCCGGCACGTCGGTCTGCGCGCCGACCAGCACGCCGACGCGTCCCTGCAGTTCGCACGCGACTTCGAGGAACTGCGAGTGGCCGAAATCGAAGGCGAGGACGTCGATCTGCGGCGCGCCGTCCGCGCGCGTCCGGATCGCCTCGTCCAGCGCGGCGCCGAGTTGTGACAGATCCATCGCGTCGCGCGCGCCGCTGTCGTCGCAGATCGCGAACACGCGGTCCGGCTCGCGGTCCTGCAGGCCGACGACCGAGCGGCGATCGAGGATGCCGGTGCCCGAGATGACGAGGGCGATGTGGCGGGAGGGACAGCGTTCGATGGCCCAGCGCAGGAACGACAACAGCGCCTCCGCGCTGCCGGAGTTCACGACACCGAGGCTCATCTCATCGAGGTATTTGCCGCCGCCGTCGGCCATCACGCAGCGGGAGCAGCCCTCCGGCAGATCCCACTGCGCCGCGACGTGCATCGACTTCGAGCCGCCAATGACGGCAATCTCGCGGATGTCGCGCTTCGTGGCCGAGACGAGCGCGCCGCCATCGGTGACGTTGTCGCCGCAGAGATAGTAGAAGACGCTCCAGTCCTTCGCCGACCCGCTGGCGCGGCTCGACGGGCGGGAGCGCGGCTGACGTCTCGGCTGGGATGGTCTGGACTGGACCTGTCCGGACCGGGCCCGTCTGGATTGGGATTTTTTGGGCTGCGGCATCGGCACGGAAGTGTAACTCCTAGACTGAGTAACGACCGCGTCGGCGCGCCGGAACAAACGGCCGTCCGGGACCGCGCGCAGGGCGGGATCGTGGTAAAGTGCGCAGACCATCCGGCAGAGGTAGCGCTGTCCGCCGCTGCCGTGTCTGGATCACGCCGTCCTGGCGTGCAACACGAGGGCGCTATGCCAGCGAAACAGCCCGGACTTCCAGGCGACGTGATTTTGCTCGTGGACGATTATCACGACGGGCGTGAGATGTATGCGGACGCGCTGCGCCTCGCTGGGTACCAACCGTTGGAAGCCACCAACGGGCTCGACGCGCTCCGTCTGGCGACCGAACAGGCCCCCAGTCTGATCCTCATGGATCTGTCCCTGCCCGGCCTCGACGGCTGGGAGGTGACGGCCCGACTCAAGAAAGACGCCCGCACGCGGCGGATTCCCATCATCGCGCTGACGGCGCACGCCCTCCGCGAAGAACGGGATCGCGCGACCCAGGCCGGCTGCGATAGTTTTCTCGCCAAGCCCTGCCTGCCGGACGAAGTCGTCGCCGAGGTGGCTCGCCTGTTGCACCTCGCCCGATCCGGCTCGCTCCGCTGATCGGACGCGTTCGCCGCCGGCGCACGCCCCGCACCCGGGCCATTGCTCGCGTGTAATTCGTTCAAGTACACTAGCGACGCTCCGCCTCAAACCGCCGGGCGTTCGGCACCGTCGAAGAGGCTCCGCTTCGCTAGCGCTTTTGCTGTCTGCTTCGCCTCGCTCTGCTCGGCAGATCGCTCCAAAGGGCCGAGCGACAGTGCTTCATTCGTGAGTGTGGGGCGCTTCATTCGTGAGTGTGGGGCGCTTCATTCGTGACGTGTGAGGCCTTTGGAGATGTCTTGGCCGAGTTCATGAGAAACGATCTCGAGGTAGCACGCCCCCGAACGAGCGGCCTGGTCGAAGTCCTCGATCGCGTCCTCGACAAAGGATTGTTCATCGGCGGTGACGTCAAGATTTCACTCGCCGAAGTCGAGCTGCTGACGATCCGCATCCGGCTGATCGTCTGTTCGCTCGACAAAGCCAAGGAGATCGGGTTGGATTGGTGGACATACGACCGCCACCTGGCCCCCGGCAAAGCCGCCGCCCTCGAGCGCGAAGCGCTCGAAGAGCGCCTGAACGCCCTGGAGCGCCGGCTGGCGACCGTGAACGATCCCCGCGGCTCGGCAGCACGCATCAAGAAGCCCAAGCCGCCCAGACCGCCGGCCACCAAGCGCCCCGCGAAGGCGCCGGCGTCCCCCCGCGGCCAGAACCGACGCTGATTCCTGGAGTGATGCATGCCTGTTGAACGAGCTGCTGGAGGCACCAGTCTTGTCGATGTCCTCGATCGCGTCCTCGACAAGGGCATCGTGATCGACGCCTGGGTCCGCGTGTCGCTGGTCGGAATCGACCTCATCACCGTCGAAGCCCGCGTCGTCGTCGCCTCCATCGACACGTATTTGAAGTACGCCGAAGCCGTGGGCCAGGTGGCGACGGTTTCCCGGCCCGCCCTCGAGCCCACCACCCAGGAACTGGCGGCCGAGAACGTCGCGCTCCGCGCCGAGCTCGCCGAACGCGACCGCGCCTCCGGCCGACGCCGGCGCCGCGGAGAAGGGTCGGAGCCTGGTACGTGGTAACACTTGCGGCCAAGCTGGCGCTGGTGGAGTACTTCCTCGCGACCGATGACCTGTCATCCTGCGCGCAGCACGGCCTTGAATGGCTGGGCACCCACACGGGCTTCGCGCGGGCGGTCTGCGCCGCGAGCGGGTTCGATCCGCGCCGGCTCTGGGGCATCGCCGGCCTCGGCCTGTCCGCCGCCCGCGTCGGCGAGTTCTCGCTCGATCTGGACGACCGCGCCCATCCGCTGACCCATGTCGTCGAACGCGGCGAAGCGACGTTTTTCCCCGCCGGCACGCAGCAGCCCGTGACGCCGTTCGACGGCGCGTCGTTCTACGCCGTGCCGATCTGCGCCCCGCAGGTCCCGCGCGAGGCGATCGTCGGCGTCCTCCTCATCGAGACCGAACGGGAGGAGTTCGACAAGGACGTGCACTGGTTCGCCGAGGTGCTGTGCGCGAAGATGACGCGCGTCCGCACCCACGCGGACAGCACGGACCACGGCCTCGACCGCGAACGCCGCCTGCTTTACAGCATCATCAACGCCGTCACCGATCCGATCCTCCTGACGGACGCGAGCGGCAAGCTGATCGTCGGCAACAAGCACGCCGAGCAGCTCTTCGCCGCGAGCGAAGAGCAGAGCGAAGGCCGTCGTCGCGCCGTCGCGATGAACAACATCTTCTTCTCGTCCGCCCTGGCGAGCGCGGCGATGGATCAGACTGGCCGCTCCCGCGAGCTGGTGCTCGTCGATCCGGAAGACGGCTCCGACCTCCTGTTCGAGCTGTTGACGATGCCGGTGCGGGACGTGCGGGACAGCACGGCGATCGTCTCGGTGCTACGGAACGTGACGGACCTCGGACGCGCGCGGCACGAGCTGGAGGAAAACTACCGGCGGCTGCGGCTGGCGGAAACGGAAGTGCGCGCGGAGCGTAACCGGCTGGATCTGATCGTGGACTCGGTGGTCGATCCCATCATCCTGAGCGATCCGACCGGCGACATCCTGATGACCAACGCGCCCGCGGATCGGTTCTTCACGCTCCCGCTCGAAGCCAACGCCGACGCGCAGCGCCGCGTCAACGCGAACGAGGCGCACTTCTCCTCCTTCGTGTCGAGCCTGATGGTGAGCGGCGAGGACTCGCGCTGGCTGGGCCGCATCGCGCTCGCCGAGCCGGCCACCGGACGGACGGTGCCGATGGAAGCCGTCGCCGGCAAGATGCTGACGGACCAGAGCGAGCTGACGGCGGTCGTCACGGTCCTGCACGATCAGACGGAAGCGTTCGAGCGCGAGCGGCTCTACGGCGAGTTGAAGCGCGCGTCGGACGAACTCGAAGTCAAGGTGCGGCACGCGACCGGCGAACTCGCGTTGCAGAACGAGCTGCTGCGGCGCCAGGCGCTGGAGCTGGAACAGGCGTCCGCGGCCAAGTCGCAGTTCCTCGCGAACATGTCGCACGAGTTCCGCACGCCGCTGAACGCAATCCTCGGCTATACGTCGATGCTGCTGAACGGCGCGTACGGCGAGATCGCGGACAACCAGCGGCGCGTGCTGACGCGGGTCGACGCGAACAGCCGGCACCTGCTCGCGCTGATCAACGACATCCTCGACATCTCGCGCATCGAAGCGGGCCGCATGCCGCTGCAGTTGTCCACGTTCCACGCGGACGACCTGGTGCGCGAAGTGCGCGAGGAGCTGGACGGCGTCATCGCGCGCTCGCCCGCGGACGTGCGCTTCGCGCTCGCGCCGCGCGTGCCGCCGTTGAAGAGCGATCGCCAGAAGGTGAAGCAGATCCTCGTCAACCTGTTGAGCAACGCGCTGAAGTTCACGCCGCAGGGCTATATCGAAGTACGGACGGCGTACGAGCGGCGCGCGGGCGAGATGACGATCTGGGTCCGCGACACCGGCATCGGCATCGCGCCTGCCGATCACGAGAAGATTTTCGAGGACTTCCGCCAGGTGGACAACTCCCCCACGCGCGCCTACGGCGGCACGGGCCTGGGCCTGTCGATCTGCCGCCGGCTCGCCGAGATGCTGGGCGGCCGGATGGCCCTGGAGAGCACGCTGGGCGAAGGGTCGACGTTCGCGCTGATCCTGCCCGTCCGGTCGCGCGGCCGCAAGGGCAGCGCCGACCCCGAGACGTCACGGCGGACGCCGCCCGCCCGCGACGCGATGGCGACCCGCGCTGGAGCCTAGACGACACGTTTGACTGCAATGGCCAAGACCACGACTCCCAAACGCTCGTCCAGGACACGCCCGGCCCCGCCCGTCGTGAAATCCTCGCGCCAGGCCGTCGCGACTCGCGGCGCCACGTCCGCCAAGAAGACCGCCGCATCCCGCGTCGCCGCGCGACCCGCACGCGCCGTTCCGGCCGCGACGCCAGCCGGCGCCGACCCCGAACGCCTCGCGCCGATCTCCGGTGACGGCCCGATCGCCAGCGACGGTCCGGTCGTCAACCGCGGCAAGTACGTCTACTGCATCGTCCGGGCCAGCGCGCCGCTGATTTTCGGGCCGATCGGCATCGGCAGCGAGCCGAGCGAGGTCTACACGGTGAGCTGGCGCGATCTCGCCGCGGTCGTGTCCGACTCGCTGCCTGGCGTACAGGATCCGACGCGCGAGCACGTCCTCGCGCACCAGCGCGTCAACGAAACGGTGATGCAGGAGCACACCGTCCTCCCGATGTCCTTCGGGACGGTGTTCAAGACGCGCGACGACATCACCGAGTTCCTACGCTCGGCCTACGACGCGTTCGCCGACGTCCTCCGCAAGATGGAGAACAAGCTGGAGTTCGGCCTCAAGGTCCTGTGGGACCGCGACCTCGTCGTCGAGGAGTTGGAGCGCGACAACGAGGACATCCGCCGGTTGAAGAGCGAAATCGCCTCACAGAAGGGATCGACGTACTTCGCGCGGATGCAGTACGGCCGGCTCGTCGACGCGGCGCTGCAGGCGCGCATGGAGCGCTACGTCGCCGACATCTTCGATGCGCTGCGCGACGTCGCCGTGGCCGCGCGCTCGAACAAGCCGATCGGCGATCGCATGATCCTGAACGCGGCGTTCCTGGTGTCGCGCGAGGCCGAACCCGGTTTTGACGCGCGCGTGAAGGAGCTGGGCGCGAAGTACGATCGCCTGACGTTCAAGTACACCGGCCCGTGGCCGCCGTACAACTTCGTCAACATCCGCCTGAAGCTGGAACGCGTCTGACCGCGCCCGGGGCCGAACTGAGGGGATAAGGCCGGCATGCTGCTGATCGACGACCTGCTCTTCGGAGGATTACGCTTCGTGCTGGACAAGCTCGCGATGGTCGTCGACCGCGAGTTGAACGACGAGGAGGCGCTGCGGCAGACGCTGCTCGAATCGCAACTCGCCGTGGAGCTGGGCGAGCTGTCCGAGAAAGAATTCGCCGAGCGCGAAGCCGCCATCCTCGATCGCCTGCGCTTCCTGCGCGACGCGCGCACGGCGGCGGACGAGAACGAAGACGGAGAGGTGCGCATCAGCGGCGTCGATGTCTCGTTCGGCGGCGATGACGATGAAGGGAGCCGGTGATCGTGGCCTCGTCCCTCACCCGACGCGCACCGAAGCCCGCCAAGGATCGCCCGCAGCCGACACACACCTCCGCCACGTACGTCTACGGCATCGTCGACGGCGAGCGCCCGCCGCGCGTCCCGAGGACGCTGCCGACGCTGCCCGGCGCGGGACATCCGCGCGTCCTGGCCGTGTCCGAGGGACGCTGGCTGCTCGTCGCCGACGTGCCGTTGACGGAGTACGGCGACACGGCACTGCCGGAGCGGCTGCGGAACGCACGCTGGGTGGCGGCCTGCGGACTCGCGCACCACGATCTCGTCAGCCGTTTCGTGCGCAGCCACGCGGTCGTGCCGATGACGCCGTTCACGATCTTCGCGAGCGACGAGCGCGCGATCCGGCAGGCGCATGGCGCGGCCAAGCGGCTGAACGCGACCGTCCGCCTCGTGCAGCATCGCGGCGAGTGGTCCTTCCGCGTCTACGCGCCGAAGTCCGCGCGCCGCGCACCGGTCGCGTCCGCGGCTGCGGCCGCGCCGGCGCGCAAGACGCCGCCGACGACGGGCACGATCTTCCTGCAGCGCAAATTGGAATTCCGCAAGGCCGCCGCCGACGCCGCACAGGCCACGCGCGCCGCCACGGAGACGGCGTATGCGGAACTGGAGGCGTTGGCCGATCGCGCGCACCGCCGGCCGGAGACGGAGTCCCTCTCCGGATCGGCGCTGTCCGGATCTGGGCTGGCCGGATCTGGGCTGCTGCTCGACGCCGCGTTCCTGCTGCCGCTGACGCAGGCACGTGCGTTCGCAACCACCGCCCGCGCGCTGGCGCGGCGGCTGACGACACTTGGCCTCGAAGTCTCGTTCTCGGGACCGTGGCCCGCGTATTCCTTCATCGAGTCCTCCCGCGTGTCGCGAGGCGGCGCATGAGCGACGACCTCTTCCCGCGGAGCGACACGACGCCGCTGCTGGCCAACGCGGACGAATCGCTGCTGGATCTCATCGACAACCTGCTGGACAAAGGCGTGGTGCTCGACGGCGAGCTGGTGCTGGGCCTGGCGGGCATCGATTTGATCTACGCGCGGCTCAGCCTGCTGCTGTGCGCGGCGGATCGCGTCCTGCCGCTGTCGCGGCGACCCTGAACGCTGGCGGGAGTCGGCGGGACATGCGCTGCTACGGATACGCCCTCCTCGACCAGCCGGCGCCGCTGGACGACCTGCGCGGCGTCGACGGCGAGCGGCTTGAACAGGAGACGAGCGGTGTCGCGACGCTGGTCTTCGGACGCGTCGACGCCACTCCGGCCGTGTCGCGCGACGCGTTGATCGCGCAGGATCGCGTCGTGCGGACGCTGCATGCGCGCGCGGCGTCCGTGCTGCCGCTGCGCTTCGGCACGTCCTTCGCGGACGTCGCCGCCGCGGACGCGCGCATGCGCGAGCAGGACGCGCGGCTCGTCGAGGCCCTGGCGATGGTGCGGGATCGCGCGCAGATGACGCTGCGCTTCGTCCGCGTCCAGGCGGCGCAGCCCGAGCCGGACGAAGCCGCCGCCGCGGAGCCGCCGCTCACGGGTACCGCGTACCTCGAACGCCGCCGCCACGCGCGCGCGCCGGTCGATCCCGCCATCCGCGAATTCTGCGCGCCGCTCGCGGACCTTGTCGTGTGGGGGCTGGTGCAAGCCACGCCGCGGACACCCGCCGTCGCGAGCGCGTATCATCTCGTCGCCTGCGTGGACGTCGAAGCGTATGCGGATCGCGTCCGCGAACGGCTCGACGCCGCGCCGGCGTTGCGCGTCCGCCTCGCCGGTCCGTCGCCGGCGTACGCGTTCGCCTCCAGCGTGTCACTCTGATGCCCGAAAGAGACGTCCCAAAAGGCGATTCGCCCAGAAGCACGACTGAGCGTCTGCGCGAGATCGATCTCGACGACCTGGACGCGCTGCGGCGTCACCTCGAAACGCGGCTTGCGCACCAGGAGACGCCGCGCTGGAATCCCGATCCGGATGATGTGAAGCGGTCGGTGATGAAGCTGGCGCTGACGCTGGTCGAGTTGATCCGGCAGTTGATGGAGCGGCAGGCCATCCGCCGCATGGAGGCGCAGACACTCACCGCCGAAGAGATCGAAGCGCTCGGCGCGGCGCTGATGCAGCTCGAACAGACCGTCCACGATCTCGCGCGCCAGGCGGGACTCGATCCTTCGGAGCTGAACCTCGATCTCGGTCCGCTCGGCAAGCTGCTCTAGCAAAGCGAAGACGATTGGCGGGCGGGCTCAGGTGCCGCGGCGCGTTGCGGATCGCGCGCGCAGCCGGCGGGCGACCTCGCGCAGGTCCGCGACGAAGTCGCGCATCGCTTGCGCGCGGGCGTCGGCGTCCGGCGCGCGCAGGATGGCGGATGGGTGAACGGTCACCGTCACGTCCCAGCCGTCGGGCGACGCTTCGAATCGTCCGCGGCGCTCGCCGATCTTGACGGGCCGGCCGAACACCGCGCGTGCCGCGGTCACGCCGAGACATACGACGATGGACGGCCGGACCTTCCGCAGCTCCCCTTCCAGCCACGGATGACACGCGGTGATCTCGCCTGCGTCGGGCTTCTTGTGGATGCGTCGCTTGCCGCGCGGCTCGAACTTGAAATGCTTCACCGCGTTCGTCAGATAGAGATCGCGCGACGCGAGGCCCGCCTGCTCCAGGGCCTTTGTCAGGATCGCCCCCGCCGGTCCGACGAACGGCTTGCCTTCGCGATCTTCCCGATCGCCTGGCGCCTCGCCCACCAGCACGACGGCGGCGTGCGCGCGGCCCGCGCCGAAGACCGCTTGTGTCGCGTCCTTCCACAGATGGCACGCGCGGCACGCGGGTACGGCGCGGCGCAGCGCCGACAGGCTGGCGCCGCGCGCCATCAGATCGACCGCGGGATTGTCCTCCGCGCTCACGCCGCCTCCATCGATCGCCGCATCAGTGGACGGAGGATTCGGGCACCGACGGCGACCGTTGATTGTGCCGGCGCGAGGCTTCGTCCGCCTGACGCGTCACCATCGACGGCAGCCACTTCGTCTGGCTCTCACGCCCGCTCTTCTGCTCGTTGCCGGCCGGTCCCGCGACGCCGGGCAGCAGCCGGGACGCGACGCTTTCAAGCGCGCCGAACAGCTCCGGCGCGAGCGCGTTCAGCCACGTCATCAGCTTCGCCTGCGGTGAGATGATCAGCATCCGCCGGCGGCGCCGCGTCGCTTCGACGATCGCGCGGCCGCTGTCCTCCGCGTCGACGGACGTCAGCGGCGACGCGCCCGCCGCGAACCACGCGTACTCCGCGCGATGATGTCCTTTGAACTGCGCGTTGATGTGCGACCCCGTCCGCATCAATCCCGGACACACCGTCGTTACGGCAATGCGATCCTTCGCCAGTTCCGCGCGCAACGTGTCCGAGAGACCGACGAGCGCGGACTTGCTCGCGCAATACGCGGCCAGGTGCGGCACCGCGACCTTGCCGCCGATCGACGCGATGTTGACGATCCGCGCGCCGCCCTGACGGCGCATGTGCGGGAGCGCGGCGCGCATGAGATGGAGCGGCGCCCAGAAGTGCGTCGCCATCTGACGTTCGAAATCTTCGACCTGCATGTGCTCGAACGGGCCGGTCAGGATGATGCCGGCGTTGTTCACGAGCACGTCGATGCGGCCCCAGCGCGCGATGATGCGATCGATCGCCGCCTCGGCGTCCGCACGGTCCGTAACGTCGCAGACGAACGCATCGACGTCGGCGCCGAGCGCCCGCAGCTCCTGTTCAGCGTCGAGCAGGGACAGGCGATCGCGCCCGAGAATGGCGACGCGCGCGCCTTCACGCGCGAAGAGCCGCGCGAGGATCAGGCCGAGCCCGCGCGATCCACCCGTAATCAGAACGCTCTGCCCCTCGAACGGCGCGGGCCGGCGCTTCGCGCGCCACACCGCGCCGACGACGGCCACACCTGTCGCCACCATCGCGACAGCGGCGCGTTGATCTCGTCTCACAGGCACCTCCGGTTGAAAGAACGACCCGCCGGGGGCCTCAAACGCCCCAGTCCACTCAGAGCCCGGGGCGATCGGTCGCCAGCGGATCGCGGTCGAACGGCGGGCCGTCGATCGGGATCGCGGACGAGTCGATCAGGTCCCTGAAGCGGCGCAGGTCGTCGCGGATCTGTTGCGATGGTTCCTCGCCAAAAAGCCAGGCGAACGCGGCACCGGCGCGTCCGGCAGGAGGATCGTACTGAAGATGGACGGTGAGCTCAGTGCCGCGTCCGCCTGACGCCGGCCGGAAGGTGACCGATCCCGCGGTCGCGACTTCCGAGGCCGGCAGCGAGCGCCAGCCGATGACCCGATTCGGCTCGTCGTGGATGATCTCCGCGTCCCATTCCACGGTGTGACCCGCCGGCGCCCTGACGACCCAGTGCGAGCGGCGGTCGTTCAGGACCGTCACCGACTTGAGATGCGACATGAGCTCCGGCAGCCGATCGAGCTGGCGCCATAACCAATAGATCTCATCGACCGGCCGGTCGACGACGATCGCTTCCTTCACATGGAGGCCTCGCATGCCGCCAAGCGCTTCACGCGTGCCGGTGTGGCGGTGATTGACGTGCGCCGCCGCGTAGACCGGACAGCGTCCGCTGACGCCGCGCAGGAGCAGGCCCGCGCCGAGCGACCCGGCCACCGCGCCCGCCTTCCCCGCCCCGCTGACGCGACGCCGCGCCAGGCCGAAGGCGAGCATGCTGGCGCCCGCGAGTGCGCTGGCGAGCCGCTCGCGATCGGTCAGGTTCATCCTGGAGACGCCGCCGGATTCGTGCTGTCGTTCCCCGTCTGTGCGATGCATAAGAGCTCCTTCGTGCTCGAACATCGACGATGATGAATCACCGATGGTGAAATCGCCGATCGTGAGTCTTCGTCTCCCCGGCCCTGCCGGCGCGATCATACGGGCACGTTGATCGTGTCCCCTTCGATCGTCGCCGGTCTCGTCGCGATGTCCTGCGTCGCCGGTCCGCACTTCACGCGTCCCGTCCACGTGTCGAACTGCGATCCGTGCCACGGACACTGGACGACGCCGCCGATCAAACATCCGTCTGCGAGCGATCCGCCGCGATGCGTACACCGATCCTCGAACGCGACGTGGCCTTCGGCCGTGCGCGCCAGCACCAGGCGATCGCGGTTCAGCCAGATCAATTTCATTTGATCGACCTTCAGCTCGTCGATCTGTCCGACGGCCGCGACGTCGCCCGCTCTGGCGGTGACCGTCGCCTCGCGCCACTTGCCGGCGTCGGCGTAGCGGTGATCGATGCCGATCTGATTGCGATAGACGAGCGTGCCGCCCATCCAGCCGCCAACGCCCAGCAGCGCGATGCCGCAGACCTCCAGCAGCAGAATGCGCTGGTCGATGAGCGCGCCCGAGCGCAGCAGCCAGGAGATGGCAAAGAGGACGACCGCGGTGAGGTTCAGCGTCATGTGCAGCAGGACGCGCTTCCGGCCCGAGCTGCGCGGCGGCACGGTGTGGAAGCCATCGATCACGCCCGGCACGGCGGCGAGCAGCGCGGTCGCGATGCCGGCACCAGCGAGATACGTCGCGATGAGCGGGAGCTGCGGCCGCGCGAAGGCCACGCCGACGAGGTCGAACGCGACCGCGCCGCTGAGGAACGCGAACGGGAATGGCACGAGCATGGCGTGAAGCGGATGCCCGAGCACGGATGCGCGGCTTTTCACTGATGCCTCCTCAACTCACAGGTTCCGATCCGGTCGGTCCGGTTCCGATCCCACTCCGACGCACGTCAGGGCTGCCGCGCGATGGCGGCGGTCCACTCGGCAATCTGCCCCGGCGTCATGACGCCTTGCACGAGGCGCCCGTCGCGATAGCCGTCGGCGCCGATATCCACCAGGTATTGCTCGCGCGACACCAGCGTGCCCAGGCACGTCCCATCCAGCGCCTCATCGTCCGACCACCCGGCCGCGAGCCGCTGCGTCAGCTCCTCCATCACGTCGCGCGGAATGCGGCTGCGCTCGGCGGGATAGACGAAGGAATACAGCACGAGGTGGCTGAGCAGCACACGCCAGTACTGCCCGAAGCGTTCGAGGACGTGCTCCCAGTCCAGCGTCGGACCGAGGCTGTGGATCAGGTGCATGACGTCCGCGCCGTCGTACCGCTCGCGCTCCATCACGAAGCTCTTGGACCAGAGCAGTTCTTCGGGCGGACACAGCTTCACGGGCACGCCGCACACCTGATCGGCGGGCGCGTGCGCGAACCACACGTCGTCCACCGTCGCGACGCCATTGCCCGAGCTATAGATGATGTCGATCAGCTCGTCGTCCCGCCGCGCCTTCGCCAGCCAGTGACGGAACGGCCGCGCGGTCTCGCAGCCAATCGACGCGAGCGCATCAAGCGCACGGTCACAGTCCCGCTCCATCGCGAAGAGATCGAAATCCTTGGTGAAGCGATCGATCCCGGTGTAGCGCGACAGCGCGTAGGCGCCGCCCACGAGGAACGGCACACCCGCCTCTTCCAACACGAGCATGGCTTCCCGATACAGCACCGGAGTGTCGCGGTCACAGACGAAGGCTGAATGATTCCGCATCAGTTCTGTCCTCGTGCGGGCGGATGCACCGGCGCAGCCGCACTGATCGCTGAGGAGTGGCAAGAGGCATGCCGCGCAAGAGGCTGGAACGGAGCTTGCTGCCTCGACGGACGTGGCAGGAAAAACCGTAACCATCGCGGCCGTGGCGGATCTGCACTACGGCCGGAACTCTCAGGGACAAATGCAAGCGCTGCTCGCGCAAATCAGCGGACGCGCGGACATCCTCGTCCTGTGCGGCGATCTGACCGACTTCGGGCTGATGGAGGAAGCCGTCCTGCTCGCGAAGGATCTCAGCGCCTTCAAGCTGCCGACCGTCGCCGTGCTCGGCAATCACGACTTCGAGACCGGCAAGGCGGACGAGATCAAGCACCTCCTGCAGGACGCCGGCGTGGTCATGCTCGACGGGGACAGCGCCGAGGTACTGGGGATCGGATTCGCCGGCACGAAAGGATTCGCTGGCGGCTTCGGCCGCGGCACGCTCGGGCCGTGGGGCGAGGAGGCGGTGAAGTTGTTCGTGCGCGAAGCCGTCAACGAGGCGCTGAAGCTCGAGACCGCGCTCGCGCGCCTGCGGACGCCGCAGAAGATCGCGCTGCTCCACTACTCGCCCGTGCGCGACACGGTCGAGGGCGAGCCGCTGGAGATTCTGCCCTTCCTCGGCACGAGCCGGCTCGAAGAGCCGCTGAACCGGTACGACGTCGCCGCCGTGTTCCACGGCCACGCGCACAACGGACGTCCCATCGGCCAGACCGCGCGCGGCACGCCGGTCTACAACGTCGCGCTGCCGCTGCTGCGGCGCCTGACGCCGGATCAGCCGTTCACGCTGCTTTCCCTGGACGTCTAGCGCGCGCGTCCGCGCGCCGCGCCGCGAACGTCGATGAGGCCGCGGCCTACTGCTGGCCTATTTGCCGGATGGCGTCGCCTGTCCTGTCTGCCACGGCACGATGGAGATGCCGCCGCTGCGTTCGATCACGGCGTACTTGATGGCGTCCAGGCCCTCCAGGCCGTACTGTTCCCGCGCGGCCGTCAGCACATCGTCGAGATCGACCTGCTCCTTCTGCATCCGGTCGTCCAGCGGACGGCCGCGATCGACGATGATGAGCGGCAGGCTTTCGAGGATGCGGTCGGCGCGCGACGATCGCGCTTTCAGCTTTGTGAGGACCATCTCGGCCACCATCAGGGTCGAGATGACGATGACGGCGTTCGTGAACGAGAAATCGTCGCCGAGCAGCGCCTGCTGGGTTGCGTCACCCATGATCAGCAGCAGGAGGAAATCGAACGTCGTGAGCTGCGCGAGGCTGCGCTTGCCGGTGATGCGGAAGGCGACGAGCAGGAACGCGTAAACGAGAAGAGCGCGAAACACGGAAGACATGGCGCCGCTCCTCAGAACCACGCAAACTGCGTAATGCGAACGTCGGTGGACGTCGCGCCAGGTGATGTCGAGCCCTGGGATGTTGAATCAGGGGACGTCACCCCGCGAATCGTGATGCGGTGGATGCCCGATCGCTGCGCCTCCAGGTGCAGCGTCCACGCACGCGCCTGCGGCGTCGACGCGTCGGACGCCGCGCCACCGTCGCCGGCCGTCAGCAGCAGCGGCGATGTCTCGATGCTGCCCACTTCGATCGCGGCCGGATCGTCGAAGGTGACGGCGATGTCCTGGATGCGCCGGCCATCCGCCGTCTTCACCAGCAGGCGCGCGGAGGCGCCGACGCGCACGAACCGGTCGTATTCCACCTGCAGCACGCCGTCCCCGCTGGCGTGGAAGCGCGTCGCCAGCGGACCGTCGCCGAAGACACCAGCCAACGCGGCGATGACGATCGCCAGCATCAAGAGCCGGCCGATGCGCTGCACGCGCCATTCCGCGCGTTGAAAGCGCATGTCCTCTGGCAACTGCAATGCTGGTAACTGCGATGCACACATCACTGACCTCCTGCTGAGCGCGACACCGGCCTCGAGCAAGCTCAGTGCCACGCCACACGGACCAGATCGGATCGTTCACTTTTACTACCGACGTCCTGCGTAGCCGTACAGCACGGAAACAGAACCGTGGCGCGACTCTCACTGACTCGCGCGTCAAGTCGCTCTGCACATGGCGTTTGACCGGACTGGCATCCACGTTGCTCTCTTCACGGTGGCATGTGGACTATAAATCGAAGGAGCCGAGCTATGCAGATGAGTAAAGGCCTTGCTCTCCCGATCGTGGGTTTGAGCTTGATACTGACTACCGCTGCGTGCTCTCGCGAATCCCAGCAGACGACGCCGGCTTCGACGGAATCTCCGTCGGGTCGTTCAACGGCGCCGGCTTCGCCCGCCACGGCGGAGAATCGCGATCACGCACTTGTTCGTATCGTGAATGCCGTTCCGGGCACGACCGCCGTCGACGTTGTCGCGGACGACACACCGACGTTTTCCAACGTCGAATTCAAAGCCGTGACCCCGTACCGCGAAGTGCCGGCGACCGCGGATGACTTTGCGATCCGTCCGTCGGGCGCGGCCGCAGGGACGAAGATGGCCGAGAATTCCGAATCGATCGTGAGCGGCAAGCACTACACGCTGATTGCCTTCCCGGGCGCGATCGATAGCGCCGAGAAGGTCACGCTCGAAGTCGTGAATGACGACCTCGTGCCGCCGTCCGAAGGCAAAGCGCGCGTGCGCGTGATTCAGGCGGCGTCGGGCGTCGCAACGGTTGACGTGTTCGCGACGGGGCAGGACAAGCCGCTGTTCGATGACGTGGACTTCAAGGAAACGGCGAGCTATCAGGAAGTCGATCCGGCCAATCTGACGCTGGCCGTGCGCGACTCGAAGGATGACAAGAAGACGCTCGCCACGCCGAACGTCAACATTGAAGCGGGCAAGAGCTACACGCTCATCGTGACCGGCGGCCCCCGCGGCACGCTCGACACGATCATGGTTGAAGACTTTGCGGGCGAGCGGCCGACCGCCACGAACTAGCCGACGTCCTACTTGATAGCTGGCACACGCGCCAGCGGTTCAGACAGCAGAAGCAGAGCCGAAGTAGAAGAAGTAGAAGCAGAGCAGAAGCCATAAGTGAGTCGAGAGTCAACAGCGCGTGGCATGACTGGTCTAGGTCCCGGTCATGACACGCGCTGGCGGGACAGCAGTGCTGAGAACAGAGCACTGAGACAAAAGTAGAAGCGGGACAACAGATAGCGCACACAGAGTGAGCACGTTGCCACAGGCCTCGATGGTGGAGTCGCGTGTGTGTCGGGCCGGTATGGGTTCCCGGCTCGACGCGGACGCGAACGGTAAGGAACATCGTGGCTGGACGCGCGGGGCACGTCATAACCGGATTGGGTTGCCGGTCGTGACACGCACTCGCGGCAGTGATTAGTATTCCGTCGAAGTCACACGACAAGCGTTGCGACTGCCGTCCGTTCTTGACGAGGCTTGTGAATTGCGGACAGCACTCGCCGCCCGGGACGATCGATACATGGGCCCGATCGTCCCGGGCACACCTCACGCGTCATCACACCTCATCATCTTCCACACCACCGCTCCACCTGCAGGACCACGCCACCCCGACGCCGGACGCCGCGTCTCCCTGCACTGAGCATCGCCGCCACCTGACCGCAACGTGCCGCGCGCCAATGTACGAAGATTTTCGTTGACACCTACGAACGTCCTCGTACATGATGCGAATCATGCAGCCGAAAGCCCTTCCCCGCCCGACCGACGCCGAGCTCGCCATCTTGCGCGTGCTGTGGGCGTCGGGGCCGTGCACGGTGCGCGACGTCCAGCAGCAACTGCAGGATCAGCGGCCGGACACGGGCTATACCACCGTCCTCAAACTCTTGCAGATCATGACGGAAAAGGGTCTCGTGACGCGGGACGAGTCCGCGCGCAGCCACGTGTATCACGCGCGGCGGTCGGAAGCCGTCACGCAGCGGCAGCTCGTGACCGACCTGCTGGATCGCGCGTTCGGCGGATCGGCCGCGCAGCTCGTGCTGCAGGCGTTGTCCGTCGCGCCCGCGTCCCCCGAGGAGCTGAAGACCATCCGTCAGTTGTTGGATGACACACGAGGAGAACGTCGATGAGTCCGTTGGAACTGCTCACGCAGGCGCCGCTGGTCGATGCGCTCGGGTGGACGCTCGTCCACTTCCTCTGGCAAGGCGCGATGATCGGCGCGCTGACGATGTTGATGCTGCGTGCGCTGAAGGACGCGCCTCCGCAGGCGCGCTACGCGGCGTCCTGCCTGTCGCTCGGCGCGATGGTCGTTACCACCATCGTCACCTTTGTCCTGCTGGTGTCCACGCCGTCCTCGCAACCGACGGCCGCCGCGAACACGGTCACAGCTACCGAGATTCAACCGCTCACGACGCCGCGCGCGGCTGACACGACGTCCGCCAGCGCAGTCTCAAACGCCGCGAGGACATCGACTCCGCCACGCGCATCGAGCATCGCGCCGTCCTCGCACATGTCGGCTCTGTCGGCCGCAGCGCCCGCATTGCCCACATCGAGCGACAGCGGCTCCGCGGAGGCCGCGTCCGCCACGAGCGCGCGCGGTATCGTCGTCGAGTGGTGGCCGTCCGGCAGTGCCGTCGCCTGGCTGCTGCGCGTGCACCAGACGCTGCACCCGCGCCTGCAGTCCGCCCTGCCCGCCATTGTCGCGATCTGGCTGATGGGCGCGGCGCTCGTCGCCTTCCGCCTGCTGGGTGGACTCCTGCTGATCCGGCGGCTGAAGCAGCGCGCGCATGACGCGTTCCCCGCGGATTGGCAGGTCGCCGAATGGCAGGCGCGCGTGACGCAGTTGGCGGACCGCATCGGCGTCCGCCGCAGCGTCACGCTGCGCGTGTCCAACGCCGCCTCCGGTCCGATCATCGTTGGCTGGACGCGTCCGCTGCTGCTGGTGCCGGTCAGCGCCATCGCCGGCCTGACGCCGATGCAGCTCGAAGCCATCATCGCCCACGAGCTCGCGCACGTCCGCCGGCATGACTATCTGATCAACCTCCTGCAGGCTGTCACCGAGACGCTGTTCTACTTCCATCCCGCGGTCCACTACGTCGGCCGCGCGATCCGGCGGGAGCGCGAGGACTGCTGCGACGACATCGCCGTGCGCGCCTGCGGCGATGCGCGCGTCTACGCGGAAGCGCTGACCGAGCTGGAAACGCTGCGCGCGCACTGGCCGTCGCTCGCGATGGCCGCGACGAACACGCCGCTGCTGCGACGCATCCAGCGGCTCGTGATGCCGCCCGCGCCCGGCCGCTCGTCCGCGCTGTGGCCCACCGCTGCGGCGCTGCTGCTGACGTCTGCCGGTGCGGCGCTGTTCGTTCATCTCTCGCTCGCCGCCGTCGCCGCGTCCGCGCACCTCGGTCAAAGCACCGATCAGCGCATCGCGCCCGCGGCATCGCCGGCGCCGACGGCGACTCCGTCCGGCGCCGCGGTACAGGCGGCCGCACCGGCCCCCGTGCAGACGACGCCAACGCCGACACCGACCGCGCGAGCCGCGGCAGCACCCGTGAGGACGGCGTCCGCGTCCGCGGAGCCGACCGTCGCCGCGGCGCCAGAACCGGCCCCAGCAACGACATCCGCAGTCGTCCTCGGTGCGTCCGCAGTGGCGCCCACACCCGCGGCCGCGCCTGCGCCCGTGGCGAGCGCGATGCCCGGAGTGGCTGCTGCCATCGCACCGGCCGTCGGAAGCCCTGTCGCGGTGACGGCGCCGGCGAAGGCAGCGCGCGGACCGGCAGTGCCGACAGCGACGCCGCGGCCGACGCCGATTGCCGAGGCGCCAGCCCGGGGGCAGACCGCGCCGAGCGCGCCGACGCAGCCCGGCGCACCGCAACCGCCGGATCCCGCGCCGTCCACACCGCGTGCGATGGATCGGGAGATGCCGCCGCCTCCTCCACCGCCACCGCCGCCGGCCCGCACGTCCAGCAAACCGCCGCCTCCACCGCCGGCGCCGCCAGCGGACGGTCTGGTGCATCGACCGGTGCCGCCACCTCCGCCTCCGCCACCTCCGCGTGACGAAGATGGCGATGGACAGATGATCGCGCCGCCGCCCCCGCCACCGCCGCCACCGGCGCGCGGACGCGCGGTCGCGCCACCACCTCCGCCGCCTCCGCCGCCGCGCGACGACGACCGGATGCAGCGCCACGGCGGAAGCGGCAGCGGCGACGGTGCTGGCAGTGGGAGCGGTGTGGGCAGCGGGAGCGCCAGTGGCACCGGCAGCGCGCACGGCAGCAGTCACAGCCACAGCAGCACCGTTGGCGAGGGGAACAGCAAGCGCAGCACGTTCATGTACCGGAACGACGAGCTGCGGATCAGGATCGAATCGAACGGGACGATTGAATTTTCGGACGATGATCGAGACGTGCGGTCGATCTCGTCTGGCGGGTCGCTGTCGATCCAGGAAGAGAAGGACGGGATCAAGCGTCAGATCGACATGCAGGCCGACGCGAGCGGCCGCCTCACGCGCAGCTTCTGGAAGAACGGACAGGCGGGCAGCTTCGAGCCGGAAGGACGCGCGTGGCTGGCGGACGTCCTGCCGCGCGTGCTGCAGCAGACCGGGTGGAACGCGGGTCCGCGTGCG
>Ga0187894_10000345_pt1 | contig 62981 bp, 62 predicted proteins | sample GBC1701081metaG_FD_136650 | JGI IMG/M metagenome (GOLD analysis project Ga0187894, IMG submission 136650) | White microbial mat communities from a lava cave in the Kipuka Kanohina Cave System on the Island of Hawaii, USA - GBC170108-1 metaG ... | reverse complement strand
CGGTGGCGGCATGGAACCGGCCGCCGACGCCCCGCCCGAGCGCACGCGCAAGAAGCCGAGCTACCCCATCCGCGACGACCTGCGCGCCTACCTGAAGCGGTTCCGCCGCGAGCGCCCGCTGCCGGTCACCTACGAGCGGATGCGCGGTTTCCACGAGGCCGTGCCCCTCGCCGACGCCACGGGCAAACCCACGCTCTGGGACAGCGTCCTCCACCACTCCGAGGAGATGGCGGCGCTCAACGAGGATCTGAAGCGCATCTACGCCATCCTGAAGGTGGACGGCGATTTCTCGGTCATGCAACACCTCTACGTGGACCGCATCGACTTCTGCACCTTCGGCAACTCGATGCCGTTCCGCATCCGGATCGTCAATTCCTTCAACGACAACCAGGACTACTTCTACCTCAAGAAGGCCGACGCCTCGCGCGTCTACGGCCTCGAACTCGAGCACCTGCTCAGCCCCAACCGCCTCAACTTCCTCACCCACGGCGACACGCTCGTCGAGGAGCACGTGCCCGGCATCCCCGGCGACGTCTTCATCGAGCGCTGGCTGCCGCGCAACGAGACCAAGCCCGTCCGCATCGCCAAGGAGATGGTGAAGTTCAACGAGCGCTGCTTCCTCCGGCTGCTCGGCGACATGCGCAGCTACAATTATGTCGCCGTGCTCACGCCCGACTTCGAGGACGCGCAGATCCGCATCCGCGCGATGGATTTCGACCAGCAGAGCTACAACGGCCGGAAGAACTTCTACCTGCCCCAGTTCTTCAAGCAGAACTCCGCCATGGTCGCCTTCTGCACCAAGCATCTCAACCCGCGCACCGCCCTCCAATACCAGCGCGAGGAGCAGACCCTCATGCTCCAGCGCGTCGAGGTGGCCGCCGTCAACCGGCTCAATCCGCTCCTCGACGTCATGGCCGCCGACGAGATCGCGCCGCGCGAAAACGTCCGCTCGCTGCGCGAGGGCCTGGCCGGGCATTTCCAGTCCAAGACCCATCTCGAATGCGAGACGATGGGCGCGCTCGTCCGCGCCAATCTCCGGATGCTGCCCCGGCTCGTCGGCAAGGAGACCTCCGCCCCGTTCTGAATCCGTCATGCGCCCGATCCTCATTGTCGCCGTTCTCGGCCTTCTGCTCACCGGATGCGCCGCCACCGGCGGCCCGGGCGAAGCCCTCGTGCTCGGGCCGAGGGACCACGACACGGTGATCCGCGCCGCGGCGGGGCAGTTGCTCGAGATCCGGCTGCCGGCCGCGGGGGGCGACGGCCCGCGCTGGGACATTGACCGGGTGGACACCAACACGCTCGCCCAGATCGGGACCGCGCGGTTCGAGCCGGCCGCCGCGGGCACCGGTGGCACGATGATCTTCCGCTTCCGGGCCGCGCGCCCCGGCAACGGCCTGGTGCGGCTCGTCTATCGGCAGCCGTGGCAGCAGGCGATCAGCGGCGACACGTTTCTCGCCGTCATCCAAGTGCGGTGAGCGCCCGCCGCGGGAGCCTGCGCGCAGGCCACGAGCCAACCATCGCCCGCCACGCCGGGGGGGCGTGGGTTCCGAAGCGTTCTCGTGCTCATAATCATGCTCGTGCTCCTGCCCTCCGCATCGGCGCGGGGAGCACGAGAAGGATAACGATTACGAGAACGCTCAAGCGACCCACGCCGCCCTTGCCAACGCCCGGCCTGCTGCTATGCCTCCCGGCGCGGGCCCCACGCAATTCACCAAGCGGTGATACTCCTCCTCAAGAACCTGCTGTTCACGCTGCTCGTGCCCGGCTTCGTCGCCGGTTGGGTGCCGCTGCGCTGGTTCGAGCGCCGGGCCGAGTGGCCCGCCGTCTTCGCCTGGCACCATTGGGTCGGGCTGGGCGTCTTCATCGCCGGTTTCGGCCTCTACCTGCACTGCGTGTGGCTGTTCATGACCCGCGGCCGCGGCACGCCCGCGCCGTTCGACGCCCCGAAGAAACTCGTGCTGCGCGGGCCCTACCGCTGGGTGCGCAACCCGATGCATCTCGGCATGCTCCTCGTCGTGGCCTCCGAGGTGGTGTTCCTCGGATCGTGGCACATCGGCGTGTGGCTCGTGTGCCTCGCGTGCCTCTTCCATCTCTTCGTCGTCGGGCACGAGGAGGACGCCCTGCGCTTCCGCTTCGGCGCGATGTATGACGACTACCTGCGCGACGTCCCCCGCTGGCTCCCGCGCAAGCCCAAGCCCCCGCTCGTCACCATCGCGCCCTTCGGCCGGGTGAAGTGACGGCCAGCATGGCACCCCGGGCTTGCGGCAGATGAACCGTTTCCCTCTGCTCTCCGCCACATCCGCCCCATGACCGTCGCCGAATTCAAGAAGAAGTGGCTTCGCTACAAGGGCAAGGAGACCTCCGCCTACCAGGAGCACTTCAACGACCTCTGCCGCATCCTGGGGCAAAAGACTCCCGCCGAGGCCGACCCGTCAGGCAGCGACTGGTTCTGTTTCCAGAAGCGCGTGGTGAAGGACATGGAATTGCTCGCCGTCGATGATAGCGGTGCCGACGCGGAGGAAGGCGAGCGCGGCTTCGCCGACGTGTGGCGGAAGGGCTGCTTCGCCTGGGAATACAAGGGCAAGCGCAAGAACCTCGACGAGGCCTACAAGCAGCTCCTGCGCTACCGCGAGTCCCTCCTCAACCCGCCTCTGCTCGTCGTCTGCGACTTCGAGCGTTTCATCATCCGCACCAACTTCAACGGCACCGTCCAGGAAACGTTCGATTTCGACCTGTCGCGCCTCGACGAGCCGAGGAACTTGCGCGTCCTGCGCGCGCTCTTCGCCGACCCGGAGTCGCTCAAGCCCGTCCGCACCACCGCCGAGGTCACCGAGGCTCTCGCCGGCCACATCGCCGGGATCGCCAAGTCCCTCCAGAAGCGCGAGGCCGTCGAGCTCACCGACGCGAAGACCCGGGCCGAGATGAACTTCGCCCAGCGCAAGAACCTCCGCATCGCCCGTTTCCTCAACCGCCTCGTCTTCTGCTTCTTCGCCGAGGACACCGGCCTGCTCCCGCCCGACCTCTTCTCCAACCTCCTCAAGCTCGGGCTCGACGACCCGCACCACCTGGCCACCACGATGGAGAGCCTCTTCGCCCGCATGGCCGCGGGTGGCACCTTCGGGAAGGACAAGATCCGCCACTTCAACGGCCATCTGTTCGAGGAGGCCACCGTCTTCGAGCTGACCGACGACGAACTGCAGCAGCTCGCCGAGGCCGGCGAGTGGGACTGGCAGTTCATCCAGCCCAGCATCATGGGCACGCTGTTCGAGCGCGCCCTCGAGCCCGAGCAGCGCTCCCAGCTTGGCGCCCACTACACGAGCGAGGCCGACATCCAGACCCTCGTCGAACCCGTGCTCATGGCACCCTTGCGCCGCGAGTGGGCCGCGCTCAAAGGCACGCTTGCCGCCGCCTACCTCAAGGGCCGCGGCGCGCCGGCCCAGCGCGACGAGCTGGCCGCCTTCCAGAAGAGACTCGCCGCCACCACCGTGCTCGACCCGGCCTGCGGCAGCGGCAACTTCCTCTACGTCTCTCTCCAGCTTCTGCTCGGCCTCGAGAAAGAGGTCCTCGCCTATGCGACTCAACTTGGCTTCAAGTTCTCCCCCAAGGTCGGCGTGCAGCAGCTCCGCGCCATCGAGATCAACCCCTACGCCTACGAGCTGGCCCAGGTCGCGGTGCAGATCGGCTACCTCCAGTGGCGGCGCGACAACGGCTTCGACAACGACCGCTCGCCCGTCCTCCAGAACCTCGACGGCTTCCACAACGAGGACGCGCTGCTTGTTCCCCATTTCCACAGCAAGGCGAAGAACCTGAAGCAAGCACAGGCGGGCGAACACGAGTCCGACGACGCCCTCAAGTTCTACACCGAGCGCGCCTGGCCGAAGTGCGACGTCATCGTCGGCAATCCGCCGTTCCTCGGCGGCAAGCTCTTGCGGCGCGAACTGGGCGACGACTACGTGGCAGCGCTCTTCTCCACTTTCGATCACCGCGTCGAACCGCAGGCGGACCTCTGCTGCTACTGGTTCGAGAAGGCCCGCAAGCAGATCGATAAGAAGCTATGCCTGCGCGCTGGTCTGCTCGCCACCCAGGGCATTCGCGGCGGCGCCAATCGCGAAGTGCTCAAGCAGATCAAGGAGTCCGGCGATGTTTTCTTCGCCGTCAGCGACCGCGAATGGGTGCTCAACGGCGCGAACGTCCACATCTCGATGGTCGGTTTCGACGATGGCAGCGAGACCGCCCGCCTTCTGGACGGCGTCAGCGTCGCGCAGATCCATTCCAATCTCTCCGCCCAGGCTGGCGACACCACCCTCGCGCAGCGCATGCCTTCGATGGCCGGCATCGCCTACATGGGCGATACCAAGGGCGGCTCCTTCGACATCGACGACGCCACCGCGCAAAGCTGGCTGCACGCGCCCAATCCTGGTGGCAAACCCAACTCAGACGTGCTCGTGCCGTGGGCCAACGGCCTTGCGGTGACCCGGCGGATGTCGCCAATGTGGATTATCGACTTTGGCCTTCGGGACGAAGCCGCTGCATCGGTCTACAAGGCGCCTTTCGCTCACCTGCAACAGCATGTTCTGCCCGAGCGGAAAAAGAACAAACGAGAAACTTATGCCAAATACTGGTGGCGCCACGTCGAGGCCCGTCCTGCGATGCTGGCCGCGCTGACGGGATTGCCGCGGTTTTTGGTGACGGTGGCTGTGGCCAAACATCGACTGTTTGTCTGGCTCCAACGTCCTCTGTTGCCGGATCACCAGCTCTTCGCCTTTGCCGAGCCGGATGACTTCTTCTTCGGTATTCTTCACAGCCGCCATCACGAGACATGGGCTCACTCTCAAGGCACACAGGTTCGCGAACGCGAAAGCGGATTCCGCTACACCCCGACCACCTGCTTCGAGACCTTTCCGTTTCCGTTCCTGTTGAAAGACCCTCTCCCGCAGGGCGAGAGCACGCCGCAATCCGAGGCTCTGGCCGCGCACCACTATTTCGCGGACAAGGAAGACCCCGCTCCCTATGGCCGCGATGCCGATCGCGCCGCCATCGCCGCGGCCGCCAAGGAGCTGAACGACCTGCGCGAGCGCTGGCTCAATCCGCCGGAGTGGACGAAGACGGTGGCGCTGGAATTCCCCGGCTCCACCGGCGGCCCGTGGGCGCGGTTCATCGCTCCCAAGACGGTCAACGCCAAGACCGGCATCGGCACCGTCCGCTATCCGCGCCTGGAACCCAGGGATGCCGCCAGCGCCGCCGAGCTGAAGAAGCGCACACTCACCGCTCTCTACAACGAGCGTCCGGCCTGGCTCGACCATGCGCACCAGAAGCTCGATGCCGCCGTGGCCGCCGCCTACGGCTGGCCCGCCGCCCTGAGCGACGAGCAGATTCTCGAAAAGCTCCTCGCGTTGAACCTGCGGCGCGCCGCCGAAGAGGCGAAGACCGCCGCCGCTCCCAAGACCCGCAAACCCCAGCGCGAGAAGTCCGCCGACGAACTGATCTGACCCGCCGCGCCGTCGAAATCGCCATCGAGGAGTCCGAGAAAGGCGCCCTCGCCCACCTAAGAAGCGGGTCCGATTTGACATGTGGTGTAAACTGCACCACAGCCACCCTCCCCATGAACTTCGGCGCATTACTCAAGGACATCCGCATCGCAAAGGGCCTGACCCTCCGCCAGTGCTGCGAGCTGCTCGGTGTTGACCCCAGCAACTGGAGCAAGCTCGAGCGCGGCATCGTCCCGGCTCCCAAGGATCCCGCCATCGTGGAGGGCTGGGCCGAGGCGCTGGAGCTGAAAGGCGACGCGCGCCAGAACTTCCTCGACACCGCCGCGCTGTCGCGCCGCGAGCTGCCGGCCGACATCGCCGGCGACGAGAAGGTGCTGGCCGCCCTGCCCGCCTTTTTCCGCGCCGCCCGCGGCTCCGAGCTGGACGACGCGGCGCTCAAGCAGTTTGTGGAGGACGTGCGCGCCCTGCACGGCGCCGGGCCCAAGAAACCCGGCAAATGAACGGCACCGTGCTGGTGTGGGAGGCGGCCGAGGAGTTCCGCCGGCAATATCTGGCGGGAGCGGGCGGCACTCTGCCCGTGGACGTGTTCTCGTTGGTGGAGCTGCAACTGCGGCTGGATGTCATCCCCTTCGACGACCTGCTGGCCAAATACCGCATCGATGCGGCGCTCACGCAAGATTTCACCGGCATGTATGTGGATGCCGAAAGCTACGTCTTCTGGGAGCGCGGCCCGGTGTGGAAGCAGAACCGCCCGCGCTTCACCGTGGCGCGCGAAATCGGCCACTGGGTCTTGCACCGCGACTATGCCGCGCGGATCAAGTTCGCCTCGTTCGACCATTTCGCGCGGCACTTCAAGGGCGACGATCCGGCCCGCTACTGGCTGGAGCAGGAGGCCAACGAGTTCGCGGGGCGCTTGCTGGTGCCGGTCGAACGGTTGCGCGAGTTGTTCGACCAGTTCTCGCGGCAGATCGCCGCGATCATGCCAACCTGGCTCCGGTCGGAGGATCTGCGAATCAAATTCGCCGAACAGGTGGCGCCACGCTTCGGCGTCCACACCCAGGCGATCCTGACCCGGCTCGATCGCGAGGGACTCTGGCCTGCACCGTAAACGGCGCAGGGGGATCCGGCCCGTTCGACAGGCTCAGAGCAGGCGACCCGCCCTGCACTTCCCTACTCGATCCGGCCCTCGTCGAACTCGATGAGGTCCACGACGCTCTTGATGTCGTCCACGCGGTCGGCGCAGCCCATGTTGGTGAGCGCCTCCTGGAGAAATTCGCGGCCGCTGGGCGTCATGCCCTTCTGCACGTAGTCGCGGTTCCATTTCGCGGCGCGAACGTCGGCGGGCAGGAGGGCCTTCAGCTTCGCCTCGATCTCGTCGTCGGTGGCGGACTCGTGGACGATCTTCTCGACGGCGGCGGGGTCGATGCCGAGGTGCTGGCAGAGGAAGCGGTCCATGCCGCGCTTGTAGTTCTTGGCGTAGCTCGGCGGCAGCGCGCCGTGCGTCTTCACGTATTTGCACTTCGCGAGGAACCGCGGCAGGTGCAGCAGCCCGGTGGCGGCGTGCGGCGCGTAGGCCGAGGGGAACGTGGTGATCACGTCGCCGGAGGAGCCGGGGAGGGGTCGGGAGGGCATGGCTGAAATCGCGGAAGCGCCGAGGAACTGAAAGGCTGAAGGCAAATCGTGGCAACGGGCAAGATGCGCGGGGCGGAGGGCGAAGACGGAAGTGCGCGAAGCCTCTGCCAATCGTTCTCGTTCTCCTAATCGTAATCGTAATCTTTCTCCTGCTTCTTCGGCCCGAGAGAACGAGAATGATTACGATTACGAGAACGATTGGCGGCGTGACCCGCCGCCCGTCCTACTTCTTGTCGCCGGGCTGGTCGCCGAGGGGGCCGTCGGTCGGAGCGGCCTTGCCCTTCGGGACGTTGATGACGGAGGTGACTTGGAAGAGGTCCACGCGGCGGTCGCGCCGCGGGGTGACGGTGCCGTTGCTGCGCGAGTGCTTGAGGACGTCGAGGTCCACGTCGCAGATGAGCACGGTCTCCTCGTTGCTGTCGGCCTCGGCGGCGATGCCGTCGCGCGCGAAGTCGAAGTCGCAGGGCGTGAGCACGGCGGCCTGGCCGTATTGGATGTCCATGTTCACGACGTCGGGCAGGTTGCCGACGTTGCCGGCGAGGGCGACATACACCTGGTTCTCGATGGCGCGGGCGGCGGCGCAGTGGCGGACGCGGAGGTAGCCCTGGCGGTTGTCGGTGCAGAACGGCACGAAGATGATCTCGGCGCCCTCGTCGGCGAGGAGCCGCGGGATCTCGGGAAACTCGACGTCGTAGCAGATGGCGACGCCGATGCGGGCCTTGGGCGTGTCGATGGCGTGCAGGGCGGTGCCGCCGCTGATGCCCCACCACTGGCGCTCGTTGGGAGTGACGTGGAGCTTGGCCTGCGGGATGACCCGGCCCGAGGGCAGGCAGACGTGGCAGATGTTGTGCAGCTCCTTGCCGACGCCGACGGGGTGGCTGCCGCCGATGACGGTGAAGCCGTGCCGCACGGCGAGTTCGCTGAGGAGCTTCACGAGGCGCGGGGTGTGCTGGGAGAGCTTCTTCATGCCCTCCTGGGGCGAGAGCGCGTCGGTGGCGGAGAGAAGCTGCACGGTGAACAGCTCCGGCAGCAGCAGGAAGTCCGCCTCGTAGTCGGCGGCGGTCTCGGCGAAATAGCGGACCTGCCCGGCGAAGTCGGCGAAGGATTTCACCTTGCGCATCAGGTATTGGACGCAGGCGAGGCGGACCTTGCGCCGGCCGCCGGCGACGGGCCGGTAGCCGGGGTTGAGCCACTCGATGAGCGAGGCCCAGTTGCCGCTGCGGGCGTCGCGCAGGTAGTGGGGCATGACGCCGCGGAAGACGAAGCCCTCGCGGAGCTGGAAGCTGAGCACGAGGTCGCGCAGCTCGCCGGCCACGACGCGGTGGGCGTATTCGGCGGGCGTCATCCTGTCGGCATGGTCGGAGTAGTTCCAGAGGCGGCCGCCGGCGAGGATGCGGCGCTTGTTGAGCTTGCGGCAGAGCTGGCGGCGGGCCTCGTAGAGCGCCGCGCCCACGCCGGCGCCGCGCGCGTCGGGATCCACATAGACATCGGCGCCGTAGAGCGTGTCGCCGTTGGGGTCGTGGTTGGTGAAATAGCCGCTGTCGGTGATGCCGGCCCAGGTGTGCGGGCGGAGCGGGTCGGGGCCGAGGTGGACGACGAGCGAGGCGGCGGCGCCGACGATACGGCCCTTCTGCTCGGCCACGAGCTGGCCCTCGGGGAACACCCGCAGGTGGCTGCGCAGATGCGCCTCGCCCCAGACGACATTGTCCTCGGCGAGCGTCGGGTAGGCGCGCCGGTTCAGCGCCATCAGCTCGGAGATGTCGGCGCGGGTCGCCTGCCGGACCTTCATCTTGGCGGCGGGTGGGGAATTTTTCCGGGTCATGTGCCCGGAGCCTATCGGCGGCAACGCGGCGGGTCAACCCCGCGGGGCGAAGACGGCCAGTTTCGATGTGGGCGGGGTGCCCCCACCCCGCATGTTTCTCGCAACGAACCCGATCTCCCGCGGGGTGATACTGCCGAGGCGGGACAGCCTACAAAGAATTGAGCGCGTTGGGTGGTGGGTCAGTTTGAATTCTTCTGTCATTGCGAGGAGCGCAGCGACGAAGCAATCCAGCGAATATCAGATGGATCGCCACGCCCGTCTTCGCCGGGCTCGCGATGACAGAGCAAAATGACCCATTACCGCGCGTTGAGGGCAACGCGCTCCACCCTAAACGGACGGCGGATTACAGATAATCCGCCCTACCCATCGGGGGGCGACTCAGAAAAACCGGACAGGCTTGGCCTGCATGCGCGCGTGCTCCTCGTCGGAACAGCCGGCATTGGTGGCGGCGCCGGCCTCGGCGGAGGTCGGCTTCACGAGATCGTTGGCGAGCATGTAATTCTCGACCTCCTCGCCGGACACGTCGGCGAGCATCACGCCGTCGATCTCGACGCAGGGCGAGAGGGGCTGGCCCGACTTGCGCACCATCTCCTCGTAGTTGGCGCGGTTGTTGATGATGTCGATGTCCTCGAAGGCGAGGTTGTGCTTCCGCATGATGGCCCGGACGCCGTTGCTCCAGCCGCAATGCGGTTTCAGGTAGGCTTTGATGGTCATAGTGTGTGTCGGGGGCACACCTTATGCGGCGGTTTTTCTTCTTCAACTGAAAGTTTCGTCTCCTACGCTGCCCGCCTCCCTCCCGTGTCCGTCACCTTCCCCCAGCTCACCACCGCCCAGGCCTCGGACTACGCCCGGCTCGGGCTGGCCAACGTCCGCCGCGAATTCCCGCACCTGCTTCAGCACGCGCTGAACGCCTCGGGCGACGCACGCACGCCGCGCGACCTGCACCCGGCCTTCTACGGCAGCTACGACTGGCACTCGTGCGTCCACCAGCACTGCATGCTCGCGCGGCTGGCGCGGCTGTTTCCGGAGCTGCCCGAGCGCGCGGAGATCGATTCGCTGCTGCGTGAACACCTGACCCCGGAGCACATCGCGGCCGAGGTCGCGTATTTCACCGCTCCGGGGCGCGAGTTCTTCGAGCGACCCTACGGCTGGGCGTGGCTGCTCAAGCTCGCCGAGGAACTGCTGCGCTACAATGCGGAGCTGGCGCGCATCCTTGAGCCGCTCGTGCAGGTGATGCGCGCCGGGCTCTTCGCCTACCTGCCCGCGCTCAACCATCCCGTGCGGCACGGCGTGCACAACAACACCGCCTTCGCGGTGAAGCTCGCTCTCGACTACACGCGCGCGGCCGACGACCAGGAGCTGAAGCTTTTCTGCACGAGCCGCATGGCGTTCTGGTTCGGGCGCGACTCGGACTTCGGCGCGCGCTGGGAACCCTCGGGCGAGGATTTCCTTTCGCCCGCGCTGACCGAGGCCGAGGTGATGGCCGCGGTGCTGCCGGGCGAGAACTTCGCGCGCTGGCTCGACCGCTTCCTGCCCAACCTGCCGGCCGGCGAGCCGGCGGTCCTCTTCCGCCCCGTCAACGTCAGCAACCCGCGCGACCCGAAGATCGCGCACCTCATCGGCCTGAACCTGAACCGCGCGTGGTGCTGGCGGCGCATCGCCGCCGCGTTGTCGCCCGCCGACCGGCGCCGCGATCTGGCGGAGGAGGCCGCGGCGCGGCATCTGCACGCCGCGCTGCCGCTGATCGACACGGAGGATTTCAACCGCGCGCACTGGCTCGCCTCGTTCGCCGTCTATGCGCTGACGGAGTGAGCGGCCGAAAAGGCTGAAGGACTGAAAGCTGAAAGGCTGAAACCCGGCCGACATCATGGATTCGTGGCGTCGGGGCGCAGACTTGCTGTGTCCACCCCCGCAACGGAATTCCTTGGGTGCAGCAAAATCGCGCTCTTGCCGCCAGCAATCGTTCAGCCGGCCGCATGGCCCGCACCATTCCAAACCCGCCTGGATTTCGATTTGCCTGCGTGCAGCTCTTCAGCCTTTCAGTTTTTCAGCTCTTCCCTCCATGGCCACCGTCGTCCTCCTCTTCCTCTCGAACGTTTTCATGACCTTCGCCTGGTATGGACACCTGAAATGGTTCCCCCACCAGTCGCTCTGGGCGGTCATCTTCATCTCTTGGGGCATCGCGTTCCTCGAATACTGCTGCATGATCCCCGCCAACCGGCTGGGCTACGGCCGCTTCACCGGCTACGAGCTGAAGATCATCCAGGAAGTCATCACGCTGCTCGTGTTCGTCGGCTTCGCGTGGGTGGTGCTGGGCGAGAAGCTCCGCTGGAACCATGCCGTGAGCATGGCCCTCATCGCGCTCGCCGCGTGGTTCGCCTTCGGCGTCGGCCGCACCAAAGTGCTGTAGGCGGCGCCGGGGTATTCACGCAAAATTTCCCCCGGTGCCTTGCGCCTGTCCGCTTGCAGCCGCGGGCCGGCCATTCCAATAAGAAGCTGATGAGCGTCGAGTTTCATTCCCGGGGCGGGCGGGCGGGTTGGGTGCTGGCTCTGCTGCTGTGCGCGATACAGCAGCTGCCGGCGCAGCCTGCCGCCGACACGGAAGCGGCGCCGGCCTTGTTGCGCGGGCCGGCTCCCGCCTGGGTGGAGGAGCAGCCGCTGCCGGCCGCGGGCAAGCCGCCACCGGCTGGCACGCCGGCCGAGCTCATCCTGAGCGATGCGCAAAGCCGGCTGACGGCCGACGGCGGCGACTACTACTTCCGCTCGGTGACGCGACTGCTCAACAGCGAGGGTGTCCGCCAGAACGCGGAGCAGACGGTGGTCTACTCTCCGGACTACCAGAAGATCACCTGGCACACGCTGCGGCTGACCCGCGACGGCCGGGCACACGACCTGCTGCCCCAGACGGTTTTCCGCCGCCTGCAACGCGAGCCGGGGCTCGAAGCCAAGATCTACGACGGCCGCATCACCGCGCACACCGTGCTGGAGGACATCCGGCCCGGCGACGAACTGGAGGCGGCCTACACGCTGCACGACCTGAACCCGCTGATGCGCGGCCACCAGTCTTCCCGGCACTACCTCGGCTCGGCGTATCCGGTGCGGAAGCAAACCGTGACCGTGCGGCTGCCGGCGGACCTGCCCGCGCCGATGTGGTATTTCTGGCTGCCGCCCGACACCCAGGGGCTGCCCGAAGAGCTGTTTCGGCCGGCCCGGCTGCGCCAGCCCTTGCAGGAGGAGACGACCGCCGCCGAACGCATCTACCGCTGGGCGTCGGAGCCGCTGCCCGCCCTCGTGTTCGACGCGGCCATCTCGGGCCAGGCCGCACCCTATTATCCGGTGATCCGGTGCAGCTCCTTCACCAGCTGGGGCAAGGTCGTGGAATGGGCCGAGCCGCTGTTCAGCACCGTCGGTGCGCTGCCCGAGGATATGCGGACGCTGGCCGCGGCCTGGAAAAAGGATCTCCCCGCGCCGGAGGCCCGGCTGCGCGCGGCCGTGGACTGGGTGCAGTCGAACATCCGCTATTTCGCCATGGCGATGGGCAATCACAACATCAGGCCGCGCCCGCTGCGCGAGACCTGCGCCACGCGGTTCGGCGACTGCAAGGACAAGACCGTGCTGCTCGTAGCGCTGCTGCGCGAGCTCGGCTTCGAGGCGTGGCCGGCGCTGGTGAACACTTACGGCCAGCATGTCGCGCGGCACGGCGGGCCGGACCAATACGCCTTCAACCACGCCATCGTCGCCTACGAGTTCGGCGGGCGGCTGCGCTGGATCGACCCCACTCTGCAGCAGCCGGCCGGGCCGACCGGCGGCTGGGCGCTGCCGCCCTACCGGCTCGGCCTCATCCTCCGACGCGATGAGTATGACCTGACGGAAATTCCCCCGGCCCGCCCGGACCTGCCCGACATGGAAGTGCGCGACCGGCTGACCATCGATCCCGAGAGCGGCGACGCGGAGCTTGTCACCGAAGTGGTGCTGCGGGCGTTGCAGGCGGACTTCTACCGGCAGTCCATGGAGGCGATCTCGGCCGCAGAACGCGCCAAAAACTGGTTCAACTTCATCGCGCTCTTCTACCGCCGGCTGGAGGAGGCGGAGGCTCCGGTGGCCGAGGACGACCGCGCGGGCAACCGCATCGTCCTGCGCGCCCGCTACCGGATGCCCGGCCTGCTGCGCACCGAGCGCGGCCAGACCGGTTTCACCGTCCACGCCTATGCGCTGCGCTCGGTGCTCGACCAGCCGCAGTCCCGCCGCCGCCACTGGCCCTACGCCCTGCAAAGCCAGCGTTTCCTGCGGCATCGCATCGAGCTGGAAGCGCCCTTCGACCTGGCCCCCGACCAGCGCCCGCAGGTGATCGCGGCCGGCGGCCTCGAATACCGGGTGGAGAAAAGCACCCTGGGCCGGCGGTTTCTCGCGGTGCACGACCTCGAGCTGCACAACGACAGCGTGCCGGCGGCCGATATGGGCCGGTTCTGCGACGCGGTCGACGAGGTGCTCCAGGATCTCGGCACCGGGGTTCTCAAACCGGCGGCCACCGCACCGGGCGTCAGCGCGCCGGCGGCGGCACAACAGGCGCCGTGACGGCCGCCGCCCGTTGTTTCCATTCCAGATACTCGGGCGTTTTCCGGAACTCCGCCAGCGGCTCGAGCGCCACGAGCATACCCTCGATGGCCTCGGCCGGCAGCACCCGGTGGCATTCGTTGAGCGCCGTCATCGCGGTCGGCACGCGGCCCATTGCGACTGCCGCCTGGATGGCGATCAGATAGGCCGAGGCATTGAACGGATGGAGCCGGTAAACCTCCTCCGCCAGCGCCAGCGCGCGCGGCGCCCGACCGGATTGTAGCAACGCCCCGGCCTTGAGTGTGCGCAGGAATGGCGATTGGTGGTGCTCATCCAGCATGGCATCGAGCGCTTTCAAGGCCGCCTCGGAATCCCGCCGCATATTCGCCAGGCCGAGGCGCACCAGCGGCTGCAGCTGGCGGCCCGCGCGCAAATCCGCCAATTGCTGGGCCCGGGCCTTTTCGCTGCCCGCGGCCGCCATCCGGTCACGGAATTCCCGCCAGATGGGGAAACCATGGACGCTGGACGGGAGATTGCTCCAATGCCTGAAAGCTTCCTCGGCCTTCCCTTGCCCGAGCGCCGTCAAGGCGTAAACGGCTGCCATGCTCGACCCCTCGCCGTGCAGGGAGAGGCTTTTCTCCTCCCCGTCCATGGCCGGGTGAAACGGCGCGCCCAGGAGGATGTAGAGATGCCGGAGCCGCCGGGTCAGAAACGTCTCCATGCCCAGCAAGCGGTAATCGACGATGCTCACCCGGCCCGCGGCGTTCTGGTCGAGCACGAGCATCAGGATCTGGAACTGGCCGGTCTCGTCCACCATGGAGCATTCCAGCATCCGGTGGCCCTCGAGCAGCAGGACGCGATCGGGCGAGATGTTGGAAAATTTGCCCAGCGCCATGAGATCCTGCGTGATCGTGGGTAGCAGCGTTTCGGTCCACTCGCGCTTGGCGCGCTCGCTTTGCAGCGCCGCCGAGCCGAGGGATCCAAAGGTGCGCCGCCGCATGGCTTCGCCGTCCAGCCGGTCAAGCAACGCCGGTGCCCGCCTTTGCAGATAATCCTGTTGTAGTTCGTAGCCGAACTGCCGCGCGCCATCGAAGTCGGGCGTGCCCGCCGGCAACACCGCGGTGCTCGCGAGAGAGAGCAGCCCCGCCTGCAGCCATCGACCGGCAAAGGATCCGGACTTTTGCGTCCATCGAATACTCAGCATGGAAGTGCCCTCTTTGTTACGGGCTCGCCCCGCGCGGCGCAAGGGCGACCTGCTTCCGCTCGGTCCGGCCCGGGTTTTTCCGCATACTCCGCGCTTGCGGGCCCGGAGGGGCCGCCAAAGGCTCCTGACCTAGGGCTGTCAGGGCCTGTCGGTATGGTCCCCGTCCACACGATTCATCACCCCATCCACATCCATGTCCAAAGCCGCTGAAAAATCCACCAAGCCCGCCGCCGCTCCCGCGGCACATGCGCGCGAAAAGAACATCGACCTCGCCGTCTCGAGCATCACCAAGCAGTTCGGCGAGGGCTCGATCATGCGCCTCGGCAGCAATGCCAAGATGAAGGTCGAGACGCTCTCCACCGGCTCGCTCGCCATCGACCTGATGCTGGGCGTCGGCGGCCTGCCCAAGGGCCGCATCATCGAGATCTACGGCCCGGAATCCTCGGGCAAGACCACCTTCTGCCTCAGCGTCATCGCCGAGGCGCAGCGCCAAGGCGGGCTTGCCGCCTTCATCGACGTCGAGCACGCGCTCGACCCGAAATACGCCCGCGTCGTCGGCGTGAACCTCGACGACCTGCTCGTCTCGCAGCCCGACTCGGGCGAGGACGCGCTCAACATCATGGAGACGCTCATCCGCTCCAACTCCATCGACGTCATCATCCTCGACTCCGTCGCCGCGCTCACCACCCGCGCCGAGCTCGACGGCCAGATGGGCGACGCCACCGTCGGCGCCCAAGCCCGCCTGATGTCGCAGGCCATGCGCCGGCTCACCGCCGTCGTCAGCAAGACCCAGTGCGTGTGCATCTTCACCAACCAGATCCGCGAGAAGATCGGCGTGATGTTCGGCAACCCCGAAACCACCTCCGGCGGCCGCGCGCTGAAGTTCTTCTCGTCCATCCGCCTCGACATCCGCCGCAAGGACCAGCTCAAGACGCCCGACGGCCGCGTGGTCGGCAACCGCACCAAGATCAAGGCGGTGAAAAACAAGGTCGCCCCGCCTTTCACCGAGTGCGAATTCGACATCATGTATGACGAGGGCATCTCCGCCAGCGGCTCGCTGCTCGACCTCGGCCTCGAGCACAAGGTGCTCGAGAAGAAGGGCGCGTGGGTCGCCTTCAACGGCGAACTCGTCGGCCAGGGCCGCGAAGCCGCCAAGGAGGCGATCAAGACCAGCGCCGACCTCGCCGGGAAGATCAAGGCGTGTGTCCTCGAACGCGTGAACGTGAAGGGCGGCGAATCCGTGACGGGCGAGGCCAAGGATTGATCCCTGCCCTGCCTTTGAGCCGCGGCCCGAAGCCGCGGCTCTTTCTTTGTCCGGGTCTGGACCGGACGCGGAACACCTGCACCATCACGCCGTCCACCTTCACATGATCCCCGGGATTTCATTCCGTATGCTGCCCGCGTTTTTTCTGGGCGCGCTGCTCCTCCAGCCTTCCGTGCTCGACGCTGCGAAAAAATCCGGGGCCGACACGAAGGATTCCGTCCCGGTCCTTGTTTCCACCACCGGGGGCAAGGGCGCGGCGCGCTGGACCGCGAGGACATTGAAGGAAGTCGAGGCCGCCGCGGCCAAGGGCGAACCGGCGGCGGTCTTCGAGCTGGGCGAACGGCATTACGCCGGCATTGGCGGCGCCAAGCAGGATTTCGCCCTGGCCCGTGAGTTGTTCCTGCAAGCCGCGACCGGCGGCGTGGCCGATGCGTGGTTCCGGCTCGGGAAGATCCATCACGACGGGCTCGGCGGCTCGCGCGACTACGGCCGTGCCCTGGAGTGCTTCTCGAAGGCCGCGCGGCTCGGCGTGGTCGAGGCCCAGCACAACCTCGGCGCCATGCTGGTCAGCGGCCGCGGCGTGAAGCGCGACTACGTCGAGGGCCTCGCGTGGATCATGGTGGCCAACCAGGCCGGCGCCGACTCCGACGCCGAGGAGCGGGTGCGCGCCCGCCTTGCCCGACGCCCCGCCGACCTCGCCGCCGCCGGGGCCCGGGCGAAGGAAATCTCCGCCGACCTCGCCCGCGCCGACGCCCAGGCCGCGCGGCCCGGCGCCCCGCCCACGCCCGTGTCTGCGCCGAAGATTGCGCCGCCGGCCCTCGCGACCCCGACCATCAATCCCACGATGACCGCGCCGAAGATCGAGCCGCCGAAGGTCACCGTGACCGTGCCGGCACCCGAACTTCCGAAATAGCCGGGGGATCAACCGCGCTGGTCCCGCGGGATGACGAGCTTCAGCGCGGTGTGCGTGGCCGAGAAGCCGCAGACCTTGTTGTCGACCAATCCGGCGGTGCGCGCCGCGCGCATCACGTCGGTGTCCTTGATCCCCGCGGCTTTGCCCTTGCGTGACACGACCCAGACCGCGCCCGCCGGTTGCAGGTGCGCCCGGAGGGTTTTCAATTTCGCCAGCTCCGGCGCGCTGTCCGCCGCATAGAAGATAAGATCCATGGCGGCCCCCGCCTTCGCCGGGGGTTTCGCGCCGGTGCGTTTCACCAACTGGGCGAGGAATTCCGCGTCGTCCACCCCGAGCACCGCCACGCGCGATCCGGGCTTCACGCCGAGTTTGTCGATCAGGCTCTTGGGCCGGAGGATTTTCCGCGCCCATTTTTCCGCGATCCTGTCCTCGGCGAAGACCAGCACGGTTTCGCCGCCGGCGTGCCGGAGATGCAACGCCCCACCGGGCCGGAGCGTGGCGGCAGTCACCGCCCCGAAAGGCAGGTCGAGCCGCGCGCCGCCGCGGGCCTCCAGGCGATCGCTATCGAGATGGAGCCGCACCGTGAACGATGCACGGCCTTGGCGGAGTGTGCCGGTGGCTTCGAGGCCCATGGTCAGGGTTGGGGTCGGGTGGTTTCGCCGAACTTGCGGCCGAGATCGCGCAGATACTGCTCCAGGGTGGTCGTATGGCCGAAGACAAATCGCGCGAGGAAGCGAAACACCGGATTGCCGACAAACCCCTGCTCCGTGATGCGCAGCACAGTCGTCTCGCCATCGCGGGTGAAAGCGAAGGTCCAGGTGCCGCCGTAAGGCAGGTCGCGATCGGCGATCTCCACGACCAACCGCTGGCCCGGCCGGTCTTCCAGCACCCGGTAGGTTGTCGCCCCGTGGCCGGACACCTCCCGGTAGCGCACCTGCCCGGCCACGGCTGGCAGCATTTCGGCTGATTGCACGCCGCGCCGCCATTGCCCGGCGGCGGCGAAGTCGCGCACGACCGCGTAGAGCGCCGCGGCCGCCTGCCGGCTGGCCTGGTGCGCCCGCGGCAACCGGGCGCCCACTGCCGCCACCAGGGCCCCGAGCACGGCCAGGCCACCAAGCAGCATCAGGAATATCTTCATGCCGCTCTCCGTCGTTTCGGGTTTTTCAACTGCAGCTGCCGGGCGGCCCGCGCCAGCAGCGCCAGTCCGCCGACCGCGAGCGCGCGTTCGGACGGCGGGAGATTCATGAGCAGCAGGTTCACGCGGCCGGCATCGAGCACGGAGGTCGTCGCCAAGGCCTCGGCTCCGATGCGCGTCAGGCGCAGGTCGACATGCCGGCGATCGCGCGGATCCACCGCGCGGGTGAGATGGCCGCGCGCCTCGAGTCGCTGCAGCCGCGCGGTCAGGGGCGACGGGCCGATGCCGAGGTGTCGCGCCAGTCGGCCCGTCCGCATCGGGGCGCGTTCATCGAGGTGCCCCAGCAACACGATGTCCCGGTCCGCCAAGCAGTGCGGGTTGGTCCGTGCGCGCACGTGCACGACATGACACGCGAGATAGATCTGCGGATAATGACGCAATAGATCGCGGGATAATTGGCGGATCATGCCCGCGATCCTACCGGACGGACGATGTTTCGTCAAAGTGAAGGGTTCCCGGATACCGGGATCGCGGCCGGGATTTGCTTTTGCCTCGGGGGGGCGGCTGGCTTTCCGTGGTGCGATGTCCGCACCGACCGATACAATCGCCGCTCCCGCAACTCCCGCAGGGATCTCCGCGATTGCCGTGGTGCGCGCAAGCGGTCGCCGCTGTGCGGAGCTGGCGCGGGTGATCTTCGGCCCGATTCCCCCGCCCCGCCGCGCCACGCAGGCGGGTTACCGCGACCGCGGCGGCGCGCTTGTCGACGACGTGTTGTTCACGTATTTCGCGGCGCCACATTCCTTCACCGGCGAGGACACGCTGGAGATTTCGTGCCACGGGAATCCGTTCATCGCGCGGAAAATCCTGGAGGATCTGCACGCGCGCGGATGCCGGCCGGCCGAGCCCGGCGAGTTCACCAAGCGGGCGTTCCTGAACGGCCGCTTGGACCTGAGTCAGGCCGAGGCGGTGATGGATTTGCTCCAGGCGCGGAGCGACCGGGCGTTGCAGGCCGCCAACGCGATACTGAAGGGCGCCTTGGGACGCGAGGTAGATCGTCTTATCGCATTACTGGTCAATATCTTGGCCGATATCGAGGCCGGTATTGATTTTCCCGAAGAGGATCTGCCACCGGAGAACAAGGCGGGTTTGCGCCGCCGCCTGGACGAACTGGCCGGGGCCTCCGGCCGGCTGCTGGCGACCAATCGTTATGGCAACCTGCTCCGCGGCGGTATTCGCACGCTCATCATCGGCGAGACCAACGCCGGCAAGAGCAGCTTGATGAACCGGCTGGTCGGGCATGATCGCGCCATCGTAAGCCCCGAGCCGGGGACCACCCGCGACTATCTGGAGGAGCCCCTCGCCTTCGGCCGGCATTCGCTCCGGCTGGTGGATACGGCGGGTTTGAACGCCGCGCCCTCGGCGCTCGAACGATTGGGCCAAGAGAAAGCCCGCGAGCAGGCCGGCTCGGCGGATCTCTTCCTCTGGGTGCTGGATTCCACCCGCCCACTCCCCGCTCTGCCCGATTATCTCCGCTCGCGGATGACACCCGGCAACACCGTCGCCGTCCTGAACAAGAGCGATCTGCCCCCGGCCTCGCCCCCGCCCCAGCCCGGCCCCATGCCCACGGTGCGCGTGTCCGCCTTGCTCGGTGCCGGGATGGAGGCACTTGAGGCGGCGGTCGCCAAGCTGGCGGAAGCGGCCCGGGTTGAGGTCGGGCCCGAGTTGATCGCCATCAATGCCCGCCACTCCTCGGCGCTTCGGCTGGTCAAGGACTGCCTCGACACCGCCCGAATTGAACTGGACCGGGGCGCGCCCGCTGAGCTGCTCGCCAGCAGCCTGCGCTCGGCATTGGACGGTTTTGGCTCCATCGCCGGCAAAGTGGACAATGAACGCATCCTCGACTCACTATTCGCCACATTTTGCATCGGGAAATAAATTGATGTCGAAATATTTGATTTGATATGCTGTATAAATCTTATCATTCCCCTGCCCTGCTCTCGTGAGTATAAGAGCGCCATTTGATGTGATCGTCTGCGGTGCCGGTCATGCAGGAGTCGAGGCCTGCCTGGCATCTGCGCGCATGGGCGCGCGCACGCTGCTGCTAACTGGAAATATAGACACTATCGCCCAGATGAGCTGCAATCCGGCGATCGGCGGCCAGGCTAAAGGTCAGATTGTCCGGGAAATCGATGCCTTGGGCGGCGAAATGGCGATCAACACCGATGTCACGGCTATTCAGTTCCGCTTGCTTAATGAGTCCAAGGGCGCGGCAGTTCAGTCGCCAAGGGCTCAATGCGACAAAAAGGCCTATCAATTCCGCCTGAAGCATACCTTGGAGCTTCAGCCGAACCTCCAGATATTCCAAGCGACTGTAACGGGATTGATCTTCGAGTCCGGCCGGGTCATCGGCTGCCGGACCAACCTGGATGTAGAATTTCATGGGAGAACGGTGGTGATCACCACCGGCACATTTCTGCGCGGCCTGATGCACGTCGGCCAGAACAAGAACGAAGGCGGTCGGCTCGGGGACTTCAGTGCGAAAACGCTGTCCGGCAGCCTGCTGGAAGCCGGGATCGAACTCCAGCGCCTGAAAACCGGAACCCCGCCGAGAATCTTGGGGCGGACCATCAATTTTTCGGGCCTACAGGAGCAGCCCGGCGACGAGATCCCGGTCCTTTTTGCGTTTCACGACACCAGGGATGACCGGGATCTGTTCCATGTGGAACGCGCCGAGGAGCAGCGCATCGGCTGGGCGCCGGGAGCGGTCCGGGTTTCCTGCTGGATAACCTACACGACGGACCGATCAGCTGAAATCGTCCGAGCAAACCTCCACAGGTCGGCCATGTATTCAGGCGAGATTCTGGGCGTGGGGCCCCGGTATTGCCCGAGCATCGAGGACAAATTCGTCCGCTTCGCCGACAAACCGCGACACCTGCTTTACCTCGAGCCCGAAGGCCGGAATACGAACGAATACTATATCAACGGGCTGTCCACGAGTCTGCCGTTCGATATCCAGGTCGAGCTTGTCCATAGCATCCCCGGCCTGCAGTCCGCCGAATTGCTCCGGCCGGCTTACGCAGTCGAATACGATTTCGCTCCTCCCACCCAGCTCCAGCCTTCGCTCGAATCCCGCAAGGTCGAAAACCTCTTCCTAGCTGGCCAGATCAACGGAACCTCGGGCTATGAAGAAGCCGCCGCCCAGGGGTTGATTGCAGGTATCAACGCCGTGAAAAAGGCGAGGGGAGAAAGCCCGCTCATAATCAGGCGCCATGAAGGCTACGTCGGCGTGCTGATCGACGACCTTGTCACCAAAGGCACGAGTGAGCCCTACCGGATGTTCACCAGCCGAGCCGAACACCGCCTGCTCTTCAACCACGGTAGTGCCGAAACACGGTTGTTCGAGCATTCTAGCACAGTTAAACTTCTTTCTGATATAAGGTTACAGAATATATCAGCAAAGATTGCGGCCATAGGGCGCTGGGAGAGAGAGCTGGAAATGCTTCGCACCAGGAGCGGCACTTGGGCTGATGCCATCCGCCGCGACGACCTCCCCGCTGAACTCCCCGGCGAGTTCCTGCGCGAATCTGCCGAGATTCGCGCCGAAGTGTTGTATCGCGTGCGCTACCGCGGCTACATCGATCGCGAGCTCAGACAGGTGGCGCGCCTGAAGGATGCGGAGCGGGTGCTGCTCCCCGACTCCATCAATTATCTGTCGATTCCCGGCCTGCGGCGCGAAAGCGCCCTGAAGCTGCAGCAATTCCGCCCGCGCGATCTTGGCCAGGCCTCCCGCATCAGCGGCGTGAATCCGGCGGATATCAGCATCCTGCTCGTCGTTGCCGAGAGCCGGCGTCGCCGGGCCGCCGACGAAACTTGCACGGCCAAATAGTCGTCACTCCGCCAGCTCGGAAAAGACGCTGTAACAATCTGGTGACGCGCATCAATTCCACTGGCCGGACTATTGACCGAAACAATAATCCCATCCCGCATGGACAAGAAGAAAATCCTGGTGGTCGATGACGAACCGGATGTGACCGAGCTGGTTGCCTACCATCTCAAGGCAAAGGGTTTCCATGTGGAAACGCTCAACGATGCCACGGACAGCATCTCCAAGGCCCGCGCCTACCACCCAGATCTGCTGATTTTAGACATAATGATGCCGCACCTCAGCGGCATCCAGATCTGCCGGATTCTACGCACCGACAACCGCCTCGCCAACGTCCCGATCATCTTCCTCACCGCCAAGGCCGAACCGCAGGACCGCATCGAGGGCCTCGAATCCGGCGCCGACGATTATCTCGGAAAGCCCTTCAGCCCGAAGGAGCTGGTGCTCCGCGTCGAATCCATCCTGCGGCGCATCGCCGCCCCCGCGCAGGGGGCGGTGCCGCGGCTTGCCATCGGCGATATCGTCCTGGACAGCGACACCCACCGGGTCGCCGTCCGCGGCCGGCCGCTCGAATTGACCGCGACTGAGTTCAAACTCCTGCGCCTCCTCATGGAGCGCCAGGGCCGCGTGCAGACGCGCGAACATCTCCTGCTCAACGTCTGGAACTATTCCACCGAGATCGAGACCCGCACCGTTGACACGCACATCCGCCGCCTCCGCGAAAAGCTCGGCGACGAGGCCGCTTGGATTGAAACCATCCGCGGAGTCGGCTACCGGGTGGCGGAGAAGAAACTCCCCGCATGACCGTCCTTCTCTGCCTCCTCCTGTCCGCCGCGCTCGGGTTCCTCGGCCGGGCGTGGTGGAAGCAACAACGCCAGCTCGAGCGCCTGCGGAGCGCCATCCACGCCGGCCAGCCCTTCCTGCGGGAGGAGCGCGCCGGCGCCGCCCCCGCCGCCTGGCCCGGGCTCGTCGCCGCCGTCAACACCCTCATCACCGAGAACGCCTCGCTGCACCAGCAGCGCACCGACCAGCTCGCCCAGCTCGAAGCCACGCTCGGCAACCTCCGCGAGGCCGTCCTGATCGTGGACGAGGCCAACTACATCCACCTCGCCAACCGCGCCCTGCGCGACATCTTCCCCGCCGCGCGCAACATCGTGAACCTGCGCCTCGAGCTCATCATCCGCAGCGCGCCGTTCCACCAGTTTGTCGCCGCCATCCGCCGCGGCGAGCCGCTGCCGCGCCATGAATTCGAGATCGTCGAGGGTTCGTCCACCATCTGCATCGAGGCCTCCGGCGCGCCCATCGCCTCGCCCGACGGCCGGTCGCAGTGGGCGCTCTTCGTCATCCACGACATGACCGGCCAGCGGAAGCTCGAGCGCCTGCGCCGCGACTTCGTGGCCAACGCCTCGCACGAGCTGCGCACCCCGCTCAGCGTCATCAAGGGCTATGTCGAGACCCTTGTCGACGGGCACCACACCATGCCACCGGAGGATCGCGAGCGCTTCCTCAAGACCATCCAGCGCCATAGCGACCGGCTCAACGCCATCATCCAGGATCTGCTCGTCCTTTCGCGCCTCGAATCCGCCACCCCCGGACTCCAGCTCGAACCCGTCGGGTTGCCCGCCTTCATCGAGGGTGTCGCCGACGAGTGCCGCCGTCGCCCGAATGCGGCCGGCTACCAGCTTCTCATCGCCGTGGCGCCGGATCTCGGTTTGGTGCAGGCCGACCCCGTGAAGCTTTCCCAGGTCCTGGGCAACCTGCTCGACAACGCCCTCAAATACACCCCAAGGGGCGCGCACATCGAGCTGTCCGCCCAGGCCGTCGAGGGCGACCAGGTTGAAATCACCGTCCGCGACAACGGTCCCGGCATCCCCGCCGCCGATCTGCCGCACATCTTCGAGCGGTTCTACCGCGTGGACAAGGGCCGCTCGCGCGAGACCGGCGGCACCGGCCTCGGCCTCAGCATCGTGAAGCACATCGTGCAGCTGCACGGCGGGAGCGTGCGGGCCGAGAGCGAACCGGGGCTGGGGACCGCCATCATCATCCGCCTGCCGCGCACCGCCAACCCGCCCGCCGGCAGTCGGCAGCTGAACCTGATCTGAGCGGACCTGATTGTGGGCTAGCGCGCTTGCGCGCGCCCAACCGAGCGCCCACAAGCGGGCTGCCCACAAAAACCCTCGGGCCGCTCCTGTCCGGCTGAGCTGCTCGCTTCGAGCTTGCCGCGCACAGGCAACACTTCTTTGTCATTCTGAACGCAGCGAAGAATCCACCGTGAGATTCGATGCGCCTATCGGCCGCGCCTGTTCAATTGGACCCTTCGCTATGCTCGGGGTGACCGGGATGGAATTCCGTCAAGAATCCCCGGAGCAAGCGCCGGGGCATTTGCCAAGACCTCTGCAACCCTACTCGAACCCCATGCAATCCGCGCTCAATCCCGTTCTACCGGCCAAGCCGAAGCAAGCCTCGGGGTATCGGACCCACAGCGAATGAAGGACCGTGTTTGCCGTGACCCCGCGCCCCCCCTTCAGTCTTGCTCCCTCCGCCGCTCCCGCATCACCAAATGGCGTGGGCTACAAACCGGAATTCCTCGCCAAGATATCCGCGCGCCGCGCCGCCCTGCGCGCCGGACTCGCCGCGCTGCTGCCAACACCGCGGTCCATCGTGTGGGAGATCGGCTGCGGCCACGGCCACTTCCTCGTGCGCTACGCGGAGGAATTCCCCGCGCGCCTCTGTGTCGGCGTTGACATCCTGCCCGAGCGGCTCGAGCGCGCGGAGAAGAAGCGCGACCGCGCCGGGCTGGCGAACTGCCATTTCGTCCGCGCCGAGGCGCGTGAGTTTTTGCACGCGCTGCCCGCCGACGTCACCTTCGAGGAGATCTGGATCCTGTTTCCCGATCCATGGCCGAAGGCCCGGCACCACAAGCACCGGTTGCTGCAGGCTGAGTTCTTCGAGGCCATCGCGGGCCGGGCAGAGGAGGGCGCGCGGCTCTACTTCCGCACCGACCACCTGGAGTATTTCCGCGCGGTCGAGGAGGTCGTCGCTTCCTTGCAAACTTGGTGCCGCGATCCCGACACCCGCTGGCCGCTGGAACACGAGACCGTCTTCCAAGCCCGCGCCGCCGGCCATCACTCGCTCGTCACGGTCAGGACGCCGCATCCAGCCAGAGCAGCAGCGCCAGTTGCGCCAAGGCTGCCACCCCCAGAAGCACCCACGTTGTCTGCATGAACGGGTCGCGCGCCAGCTTGCGCTCTCCGTTCGGGTAGCGCCGCTGCAAGGTGCGGGCGAAGAGTTCGCGCGTGGACTGGTCCATGATTTACAACTGGATGCGCCGGCCCGCCGTGGCAAGCAGCCGGTGGCCCGCATTTGCATTAGCCCTGCCGCCGTCCCGGCGCCGCGCCGCTAATTCTCCACAATCGCCCCGGAATCAGGATTTCAAAGGTTGACGCAATTCATGCCCAAAACCTAGCTGTTTAACCCTTTTCCGGTCGGACCGCCCACGCCCAATCCATGCTGCGCACCACGAAGTTCCTCGCCCTGTTTGCCACGCTCGCCACGGCGACCATCGTCCGCGCCGAGGGCGTCAACCCGGCGGCGGCCAAGCTCGTGGATTTCGGCGGCGGCTGGGCCATCACCAACAGCATGGCGACCGGTTGGGTGATCTCGGCCCTGTTGATCGCCGTGCTCTTCTGGCTGATCGGCAAGCCGCAGGTTCTTCCGACCAAGGGGCAGGCGGTCTTCGAGACCATCCTGGAGTCACTGCGCGACCTGTTCGAACCCATCATCGGCAAGAAGGCCTTCCCCGCCGCCTTCCCCCTGCTCGTCACGCTTTTCATCTTCATCCTCGTCCACAACTGGATGGGCCTGCTCCCGGGCGTCGGCACCGTCGGCCAGGGCTACGTGGATGCCGAGGGGCACTTCCACCTGACCAGCCCGTGGATCCGTCCCTTCACCTCGGACTTCAACAGCACCATCGCGCTCGCCCTGATCTCGTTCGGCGCCTACCTCATCATCATCTTCAAATACGCCGGCCCCAAGCTCATCCTCTGGGATCTCTTCGGCAACAAGGCCGACAAGAAGGAAACCCCCGGCTGGCTCTACCCGGTCCTCTCGCTCGTGTTCCTCGTGGTCGGCTTCATCGAGGTGTTCTCGATCATGATCCGCCCCTTCACGCTTTCCGTCCGCCTCTTCGGCAACGTCTTCGGCGGCGAGAACCTGCTGCACGGCACGGGCTTCTTCCCCATCTTCTATTTCATGGAGCTGCTGGTCGGCCTCATCCAGGCCGTCGTCTTCACGCTCCTTTCCTCGGTCTACATCGGCTTGATCTGCAATCACGGCGACGATCACGACCATGACCACGCGGAGGGCGAAGCCGCCGAGGCTCACCACTGACACTTTACCGCCGGGAGCGTGCCAAGAGCGCGCACGGCGGCAACCGCAACCAACAACATCCCACCACATGCTCGACATCATCGCCCAGTCCACCGGAGTCACCGGTAACATCGCCAGCGCGTTCGGTCTCCTCGGCGCCGCCCTCGGCGTCGGTCTCATCGGCCAGAAGGCCGCCGAGGCCGTCGGCCGCAACCCCGGCGCCTCCGGCAAGATCCTCGTCCAGGCCATCATCGGTATGGCGCTCGCCGAAGGTCTCGGCATCCTCGCGCTCTTCCTCGCGAAGTAATCGTCCCCTCCTTCAACCGGCGGCGCGCCGCCCCGTGCCCGCGCCGCCATTCCCTTTCCCGCCATGCTGACCCTCCTGCTCGCCTCCGCTGAAGTGGCCCACGAAGCCGGCTTCGCCGAAAAATTCGGCCTCCAGTGGCAATACGTCGTCGTCCAGGTCATCAGCTTCCTGATCCTGTTCGGCGTCCTCTACCAGTTCCTCATCAAGCCCACCACGGCCACGATGACGGAGCGCAACCAGAAGATCGCCGACGGCCTCAAGCACGCCGAGGAGATGCAGGCCAAGCTCGCCGCCGCCGCCGCCGAGAGCGCCGCCATCGTCAAGGCCGCCCAGGCCGACGCCCAGAAGGCCATCGACGAGGCCCGCAAGGCCGCCAAGGAGTTCGGCGACAAGCAGCAGGCCGAGGCCCTCCAGCGCGCCGCCGACCTCATCGAGAAGGCGAAGCAGGCCACCGAGCTCGAGCACAAGAAGATGCTCGACCAGGCCCGCGCCGAGATCGCCCGCCTCGTCGTCGCCACCACCGAGCGCGTCCTCGCCAAGAAGCTCAGCGACGCCGACCGCGCCGCCTACAACGAGACCGCCACCAAGGAGCTCTCCGTCCTCTGACGCCCCCGCCGCGTCATTCTGAGCGAAGCGAAGAATCCAGTTCTCCACCTAAATGGCCGCCGACAAGCACACCAAGCAGCTCGCCAAGCAGCTCTTCAAGCTGAGCGTCGTCAAGGGCGCCGTCTCCCCCGAGCAGATCGCCGGCGTCCTCGGCTGGGTCGAGAAGCACTCGCCCCGCCACCCGGCCGCGCTGCTCAAGGCCTACCACCGCTACATCGCCGCCGAGCTCGCCAAGTCGCAGGCCCGCGTCGAGCACGCCGGCCCCGTCAGCGACGGCACGCTCCGGATGATCGAGGGCGCCATGACCCAGAAATACAAACGCCCCATCACCGCCTCGGCGAAACCGAATCCCTCGCTCCTCGCCGGCCTCCGCGTCCGCGTCGGCTCCGATGTCTATGAGTCCACCGTCGCCGGCCAGCTCGCCGCCCTTTCCACCTCCCCCTGATTTGATTTCACCCGCCTTTCCACCTCACCCGCCCGCGCCATGAGCAACGTCATCGAACAAATCGAACAACAGATCGCCAAGCTGTCCACCAAGGCGGTCAAGAAGAACACCGGCGTCATCCGCACCGTCGCCGACGGCGTGGCCAAGATCGAGGGCCTCTCCGACGTCATGTATAACGAGATGGTGCAGTTCCCGGGCGGCGCCATCGGCATCGCGCTCAATCTCGAGGAGGACGAGGTCGGCTGCGTCGTCCTCGGCGACGTCTCCTCCCTCAAGGAGGGCGACGAGGTCATGACCACCGGCAAGCTCCTCTCCGTCCCCGTCGGCCAGGGCCTGCTCGGCCGCGTCGTGGACGCCCTCGGCCGCCCCGTGGACGGCAAGGGCCCGATCGAGTCCAAGGAGGCCTACCCGGTCGAGAAGATCGCCCCCGGCATCATCGTCCGCAAATCCGTCTCCCAGCCGCTTTTCACCGGCATCATGGCCATCGACTCGATGATCCCGATCGGCCGCGGCCAGCGCGAGCTCATCATCGGCGACCGCGGCACCGGCAAGACCACCATCTGCATCGACACCATCATCAACCAGGCCCGCATCAACAAGGTCGGCCTGGCCTCGGGCGACAAGGGCTTCCGCCCGATGTATTCCATCTACGTCGCCGTCGGCCAGAAGCAGTCCAACATCGCCCGCACCATCGCCGCCCTCGAGGAGGCCGGTGCGCTCGAATACACCATCCTAGTCGCCGCCCCCGCCGCCGACAACCCCGCGAACCAGTATCTCGCGCCGTTCTCCGGCGCCGCCATGGGCGAGTGGTTCATGGAAAACGGCATGGATGCCACCATCGTCTACGACGATCTCTCCAAGCACGCCGTCGCCTACCGCCAGATTTCGCTCATCCTCAAGCGCCCCTCCGGCCGCGAGGCGTATCCGGGCGACGTGTTCTACCTCCACAGCCGCCTGCTCGAGCGTTCCGCCCGCCTCGACGGCAAGGGCTCGCTCACCGGCCTCCCCATCATCGAAACCCAGGCTGGCGACGTCTCGGCCTACATCCCGACCAACGTCATCTCCATCACCGACGGCCAGATCTTCCTCGAAACCGACCTCTTCAACCAGGGCATCCGCCCCGCCGTCTCCGTCGGTCTCTCCGTCTCGCGTGTCGGCTCCGCCGCGCAGGTCAAGGTCACCAAGCAGGTCGGCGGCAAGCTGAAGGGCGAGCTCGCCCAGTTCCGCGAGCTGGCCGCCTTCGCGCAGTTCGGCTCCGACCTCGACGCCAAGACCAAGGCCACCCTCGACCGCGGCGCCCGCATCGTCGAGCTCTTCAAGCAGCCACAGCTCAACCCCATCGCCATCGAGGCGCAGGCCTCCGTCCTCTGGGCGCTGCAGAAGAGCTATTTCGATTCCATCGAGGTGAAGCACATCGTCGCCGCCTCCGTCTCGCTGCGCGACTTCCTCGCCACCCGCAAGGCCGACCTCCTCGCCAAGGTCCGCACCGAGGCCAAGCTCACCGACGAGATCGAGGCCGGCCTCAAGGCCGCCTGCGACGAATGGAAATCCGGTTTCGCCGCGAAATAATTTCAGAAGGACGATTTACGAATTACGATTTGTCCAAACCGCCGCGCCTCCGATTCACCGCCAGCTTCCGCCGTCATTCCGCCTCCGGTTCCCTCAAATCTGAAATCGTAAATCTGAAATCGTAAATCACCCGTGGCCTCCACCCGCGACATCCGCCGGCGCATCAAGTCGGTCAAGAACACCCGCCAGATCACCAAGGCGATGGAGCTGGTCGCGGCGTCGAAGATGAAGAAGGCGCAGCAGGCCGCCATGGCGGGCCGCCCCTATGCCCTCCTCATGGCCGACATGCTCGCTGCTCTCGCCGGCCGCGTGGACGAGTCGCTGCATCCCTTCCTCGTGCAGCGTCCGGTCAAGTCCCGCGGCATCCTGCTCGTCACCACCGACAAGGGCCTCTGCGGCCCGCTCAACGCCAACCTCTTCAAGCTCGTCACCGAGGTGAAGGGCGCCGCCAGGTTCGTCGCCATCGGCCGCAAGGGCGCGCAGTTCCTCGCCCGCACCCGCCGCGACGTGCTCGCCGACTTCTCCGTCCACGACCGCGTGCCCTTCGCCGAGGTCAAGACCGTCGTCGAGTTCATGATCAAGCTCTACCTCGAGGGCGCGATCGACACCCTCGAGGTCATCTACCCGCGCTTCAAGAACACCCTCGTGCAGGAGCCCATCCACCGCCCGGTGCTGCCGCTGACCAACGTCGCCGACTTCGTCGCCCAGCTCCGCGCCGAGACCGGCGCCAAGGCCGCCGCCGACACCCGCGGCATGCTCTTCGAGCCCGACCCGCAGACCGTCCTCGAGGCCCTGCTCCCGTTCTACGTCAATCGCTACGTCTACCAGCTCATCCTCAGCGCCAAGGCCTCCGAGCACAGCGCCCGCATGGTGGCCATGAAGACCGCGAAGGACAACGCCACCAACCTCATCGGCGACCTCACCCTCGAATACAACAAGGCCCGCCAGGCCGGCATCACCCAGGAAATCCTCGAGATCGCCGCCGCCCAGTTCAGCGCCACCTGATGAACACCTTGCTCCCAGTTGACCAGCGGGTGAAGGACGATCTAACCCGTCTGCTCCAAAATATTGGGAAGGATTTGTCCGCTGACGGTATGGCCATCGTCAGTCCGATCTATCCAGGTTTGGAGAATCGCGTTCGCTATGCCTTGGAAGCGCAGAAGACCCGCCAGCCTGGCCTGGCGATTGTTTTGGAGACCCCCGGCGGTGTGGTTGAGGTGGTTGAGCGAATGGTCGCGACCATTCGGCACCTTTATTCTGATGTCTATTTTATTGTGCCGAACCGCGCGATGTCGGCCGGCACAGTATTTGCCATGGCCGGAGACAAGATACTCATGGATTATTTTTCCTGTCTCGGGCCTATTGATCCGCAGATCGAAAAAGATGGGAAACTGGTGCCAGCACTTTCCTATTTGCTGGAATTCGAGCGGCTCAACGCCAAGGCCGAAAAAGGGAGCCTTACCTCCGCGGAGTTTGCTCTGTTGGAAAAATTGGATTTAGCTGAGCTGCACCAGTTCCAGCAGGCGAGGGAACTGTCCGTCGAGTTGCTTGAGCGCTGGCTGTCAGCCTACAAATTCAAGAACTGGACGACAACCAGCTCCGGCAAGAAACCGGTTACACCCGCCTTGAAAAAGCAACGCGCTAAAGAAATCGCCGAGCTTTTGAGCCGTAATGAGCGTTGGCATTCACACGGCCGCGCTATCGGTATGGACACCTTGCGTAACGAGCTTAACCTTCAGATTGACAACTTGGCAGACACTCCCGGTTTGCACAAAAATGTGACTGAATACTTTGGCCTGCTCTCCGACTACATCCGTCGGGAGAAGCATACCAGCTTCGTTCACACAGAGGAGTATTTCTAACCATGAAACCCACCGCGACGCTCGACAAAAAAGCGCTCATCAAGCGCAATCCCTCAATCTGCAGCAAACTGCTGCGCGATGTAGAGCGACTCCGTGCTGCATCTGGCAAACAGGCGCAGCCATCGGGTTATTCTTTAGAAGCCCCGCTGGGCGGCGCTTTGCCCAAACTCAAACTTTTCAACGCCTAGTTTCCACATCCGTTTATGAATTCAGGAAAAATCGTCCAGGTCATCGGCGCCGTCGTTGACGTCCAGTTCGAGCAGAACGCCGTGCCGCCCATCTACCAGGCGCTCACCGTCGAGTTCACCGTCGCCGGCAAGAAGGACACGCTCACGCTCGAGATTCAGCAGCATCTCGGCGAGGGCATGGTCCGCACCATCGCGATGTCGTCCTCCGAGGGTCTCAAGCGCGGCATGGCCGTCGCCGACACCGGCGCCCCCATCTCCGTGCCCGTCGGCCCGGGTGTCCTCGGCCGCATCTTCAACGTCACCGGCGACCCGGTGGACAACAAGGGCCCCGTCCCGCACGAGAAACGCTACGCCATCCACCGCGAAGCACCCAAGCTCGTGGACCAGGACGTCAAGGCCACCATCCTCGAGACGGGCATCAAGGTCATCGACCTCATCTGCCCGTTCGTGAAGGGCGGCAAGGTCGGCGCCTTCGGCGGCGCGGGCGTCGGCAAGACCGTCGTCATCATGGAGCTCATCAACAACATTGCCAAGGCGCACGGCGGCTACTCCGTCTTCGCTGGCGTCGGCGAGCGTTCCCGCGAGGGCAACGACCTCTACCACGAGATGTCCGAGTCCGGCGTCATCGTGCAGAACGACATCGCCAAGTCCAAGGTCGCGCTCGTTTACGGCCAGATGAACGAGCCCCCGGGCGCCCGCATGCGCGTCGGCCTCTCCGCCCTCGCCATGGCCGAGTATTTCCGCGACGAGAAGAACCAGGACGTCCTCCTCTTCATCGACAACATCTTCCGGTTCTCGCAGGCCGGCTCCGAGGTCTCCGCGCTCCTCGGCCGCTCGCCCTCGGCCGTCGGTTACCAGCCGACCCTCGCCAACGAGATGGGCATCCTCCAAGAGCGCATCACCTCCACCAAGAAGGGCTCCATCACCTCCTTCCAGGCCGTTTACGTCCCCGCCGACGACCTCACCGATCCCGCCCCGGCCAACACCTTCGCCCACCTCGACTCCACCATCGTGCTCGAGCGCGCCATCGCCGAGCTCGGCATCTACCCCGCCGTGGACCCGCTCGCCTCCGTCTCGAAGGCGTTGCAGGCCGACATCGTCGGCGACGAGCACTACCAGGTCGCCCGCGAGGTCCAGCGCGTCCTCCAGCGTTACAAGGATCTCCAGGACATCATCGCCATCCTCGGCCTCGACGAGCTCTCGCCCGAGGACAAGCAGACCGTCTACCGCGCGCGCAAGATCCAGCGCTTCCTCTCGCAGCCGTTCCACGTCGCCGAGGTCTTCACCGGCACCGCCGGCAAATACGTCTCGGTCAAGGACACCGTCCGCGGCTTCAAGATGATCCTCGACGGCTCGCTCGACGATGTCGCCGAGCCCGACTTCTACATGAAGGGCGGCATCGACGAGGTCTTGGCGGCGGCCGGAAAGAAATAACCTGCGCGGCCGTTTTCACCCGCCGTCAAATTACGATTTCAGAATTGCGAATTACGATTGAGGCCAAACCACACGGACTGAACGCCTGCTAAACGCCCCACTGCTGATTCCGACCAATCGTCCTTCGTAAATCGTAATTCGTAAATCGCACACTCATCATGCCGCTGACCCTGGAGATAGTTACACCCGAGGCTAAGGTCTACTCCGACACCATCGACTCCGTCGTCGTCCCGACGGTCGAGGGAGAGATCGGCATCCTGCCCGGCCACATCCCGCTGCTTACGCAGGTCGCCGACGGCGAGCTGCGTGTCACCAAGGGGGGCTCGACCCAGTTGCTCGCGATCAGCGGTGGTTTCGCCGAGATCGAGGCCGACACCGTCCGCGTGCTCGCCGAGCACGCCATCGACGAGGCCAAGATCGACGAGAATGCCGTCGAGGCCGCCATGAAACGCGCCGAGCAGGAGCTGAAGGACGCCAAGAACATGGACCCGGCGCAATACGAGCACCTGCAGAGCCTTGTGCGCTACTCCGGCGTCCAGCTCGCGGTGAAGCGCCGGCGGAGGTAACGCTTCCGCCCCGGAGTCATCGTTTGACCCGGGGCTTTTTTTCACTTCGCTTCTGATACTCGGTCTCAGCCGCAATGCCCAGTTCCCCGCTCCAGCTCTTCCCCCTCTGCCAGCTCCCCGCCGGCGCGCTCGGGCGTATCTGCGAGCTGCAAGGCGACGCGGGCTTTTGCCAGCGGGTGCGCGAGATGGGCTTCGGCGAGGCCGCGCTCGTCACCAAGATTTCCGGCCGCACCACCAGCCTCTGCCTCGTCAACGGCACCCGCATCGCGCTCAACCATCGCGCCGCCATGAGCATCCTCGTCGAGCGCCTGCCGGACAGCGCGAGGTGAGGGGAAAGCCGAATGACCGAAAGGCTGACAAGCTGCGCGCGCGTCCGTGAGCTCCTTCCCGCGGGGCCTCACCCCGCCGGTGGCCGGATCGCCGCGGCGCCCGGCTCCTCCGGTCTGCTTCGTCGCTTCAGCCCCTCAGCCCTTCAGTCCTTCAGTCCTTTCTCGTGAAGCTGCCTTCCCACATCACGCTGCTCGGGCGCCGCCGGCCGGCCGCGTCTCCCGAGCGCACGCCGGTCTATGCGATGGTCGGCAACCCGAACTCCGGCAAGACCACGCTCTTCAACGCCCTCACCGGCCTCCGCCAGAAGGTCGGCAACTATCCCGGTGTCACCGTCGAGAAGAAGCTCGGCACCGCCTGGTCGCAGCATGGAAAACCCATCCAGGTGATCGACCTGCCCGGCGCCTACTCCCTCGCCGCCCGCTCGCCCGACGAGGCCGTGCTGCGCGACGTGCTCCTCGGCCGGCGCGACGACACTCCGCAGCCCGACCGCATCATCTGCGTCGTCGACGCCTCGAATCTCGAGCGCAACCTCTACCTCGTCCACCAGATCCTCGACCTCGGCCGGCCGGTCGTCATCGCCCTCAACATGATGGACCTGGCCGCCGCCGCCGGCGTCGAGGTGGACGCTGCCGAACTCGAAGGCGAACTCGGCGTGCCCGTCATCCCCTGCGAGGCCGTCCACGGCAAGGGCATCGTCGAGCTCCGCCTCGCCATGAGCCGCGCCGATCTGCCGCTCGCGCGTCACAGTTGGGATGTGCCCGCGCCGGTCGCGCCCGCCGTGGCCGAGATCCAGGCCTCGCTCTCCGACAACGACGGCCGCGCCGTCCTCGTCGCGCGCGCCGAGGCGTTGCTGCTGCTCACGGACTTCGATACCGTGCGTGTGGCCGGCTCGAAGCCGCTCAGCCCGCGCACGCACGAGATCCTCGGCCACTGGCGCCGGCGCTGGGAGGGGGAGGGCTCCGACTGGCCGGCCGCGCTCATCCGCGCCCGCTACGACGCCATCGGCGGGCTCTGCAAAAACGCCCTCCGGCGGCCACGCGAATCCGGTCCCTCGCTCTCCGACCGCATCGACGCCGTGCTCTGCCACTCCGTGTGGGGCTGGACGGTCTTCGGCTTCGTCATGGCCGCGCTGTTCTTCTCCATCTTCAGCCTGGCCGAGGCGCCGATGGATTTCATCGACGGGCACATGGCGGCGCTCGGCGGCTGGGTGCGGGACCGCATGGCGCCCGGCGATCTCCGCGGCCTGCTGGTGGACGGCGTCATCGGCGGCGTGGGCGGCATCGTCATCTTCCTGCCGCAGATCCTCATCCTGTTCTTCTTCGTCGGCCTGCTCGAAAGCACCGGCTACATGGCGCGCGCCGCGTTCATCATGGACCGGCCCATGAGCAAGGTCGGGCTCAACGGCCGCTCCTTCATCCCGCTGCTCGGTTCCTACGCCTGCGCCATCCCCGGCATCATGGCCACGCGCACCATCGAGAACGCGAAGGACCGGCTCATCACCATCCTCGTCGCCCCGCTCATGAGCTGCTCCGCCCGCCTGCCGGTCTACCTGCTCATGATCGCCACCCTGCTGCCCGGCGAGGCCGTGCCGGCCGGCACCAAGGCCGGCATCATGATCCTCATGTATGCGCTCGGCACGCTCGGCGCGTTCGGCTTCGCCTGGCTGTTCAAGCGCACGCTCTTCCCCGGCGAAGTGCCGCATATGATCATGGAGCTGCCGCCCTACCAGCCGCCGCGCTTCGGGCAGATCCTGCGGCAGATGTTCGAGCGCGGCTGGCTCTTTCTCAAGAACGCCGGCACCATCATCCTCGGCATCAGCATCGTGCTGTGGTTCCTCGCCACCTACCCGAAGCATCCCGACCCCGCCGCCACCGCCACCGAGCAGATCGCCCGGAGCTTCGCCGGCCGCGCCGGGCACTTCATCGAACCGGTCATCGCGCCGCTCGGCTTCGACTGGCGCATCGGCATCGGCCTTATCACCTCGTTCGCCGCCCGCGAGGTGTTCGTCAGCTCCATGGGTGTCGTCTTCGGCGTGGAGGGCGCGGACGACGACCCCGCGCCGCTCCGCGACGCCCTCCGCGGCGCCCGCTGGCCAGGCGGGGCGCCCCTCTTCACCCCGCTGGTCTGCCTGACCCTGATGGTGTTCTATGTTTTCGCCATGCAGTGCATGAGCACCGTCGCCGTGGTGAAACGCGAAACCAACGGCTGGAAATGGCCGCTGTTCCAGATAGCTTACATGACCGGCACCGCCTGGCTGGTCTGCCTCGTCGTTTACCAGACCGGCCGCGCGCTGGGGTATTGAAACCATGAGTCACAGAGAGCCGATCCGGGCGCACAGAGAATTGCTTCAGCAACTCTGTGATCTCTGTGTCTTCTCCGTGACCTCTGTGTCCTGAGATTCTCTGTCTTGTCTCCCTCCCTCCAGACCATCATCGCCCTCGGCATCGTCGCCCTCGCCGCGACACTGCTGGTCCGCTCGTTCCTGAAGAAGCGCAAGCAGCCCGGCTGCGGCAACGAGTCCTGCTCCGCCGTCAGCCCCGAAGTGAAGAAACTGCAGTCGCGCCTCAAGGGGTAGGGCGCGTTATCCCTAACGCGCCGCCTGAGCTCTCAACAGGAGATGGCGAAGCCCCCGGGCCAACCGCTTTGCGAGCCTCTCTGTCCTCTTCGTCTCGCATTCCCAGACCACCACGCTGCGCCAGCCGAGCTTCCGCAGCTCCTTCTGCTGCCGCGCATCGCGTGCCGTGTTCGCCCCGAACTTCTCCAGCCAGAACTTGCGGTTCGTCGTCGGCGTAGTCGTCTTCGGACATCCCTTGTGGCGGTGCCAGAAACATCCATGCACGAACACGACCATGCACCGCCTCGGCAGCACGATGTCCGGCCGTCCCGGCAGCGTCCGGTTGCTCGGCCCGTTCACCGTGAATCGGAAGCCCAGTGTATGAAGCAGCGATCGGACGACGAGTTCGGGAGCGGTGTGTTTCTGCCTCACCCGAGCCATGAGCGCACTACGCGCACGCAGACTTAACGAATCCTTGGTGCGCCGCCTAGAGGCCGTGAAACTTGGTCGAGTAAAGGTGCGCAACGCGAAGAATGAGTGATGGGTAGGTCACGATCTTGTCGACTTGCTCGCTCATGGCTGCGTTCAACTGGATCTGTGAACCATCGTTGGCGCAATCGACCATCGTGACACCAAGTGCATCAAAGCCCTGCTCCCGCTCATGACTCCGCCGCGGTAACTGCATGACCTTGGCTAACGAGCCACTTGCTGCAGCCGGCTGCTTGTGAGCATTGATAACAAACTTTCCTCCACGAACCTTTTTGCGGTTGCGATCTGGACTGATGAAGGAGTTGGCGCAATTGATCATCACGAAGGCCGCAGCGATGGCGCTGTTCGTGTCTCCGTGAACAGTTTGAAACGAGGAGGCCAATTCATCGAATAACCGAGGCTGCGCCTTGCCGTGCTCTGTCATGCAAGCCTTCGCCTCAAGGGCAACAAGGACATTGGAAACTAGCGCTGCCCGCAAAACGGGTAGCTTTGAAAGATCCGACGTCTCCTCGGCTGTTAGAACCACGCCAACCTGCTTCCCGTAGTCGGCGAATGATTGTTGATCCGCGTTATCGTTGGCTGCCTTGGACAGAACCAAGTCGAGATTCTTTTTTCTGTTCTGCTTAAAGTCTCGGAGTTCGTGGTTAATACCGAAGCCCACCTTTTTGGCCGCAACGTGCTCCCGCAGCAACTCATCACATCGAACAGCACGGCCCAACAGGCGATTTTGCTGTGCCGGTCACTACGTGAATGATACTGCCAAAGATTCCCATGCTGGTCCTTGATGCGCATTGCGCTGATGGACCGTGCAATAATCGCTTCGCCGGTGACGCTCACGCAACCATCTCCATTTGTCCTCGCATCCTTTCCGCGTGGCGCTCAAGGGCCACGAGAAACTCACCGGGAAAATGCAGGCTGCCGGAGCGAAGGCGGCTAATAAACCCAGCGGTGGCCTTGTGGGAAAGCAGCTTGGGCTCATGCCGCAGGAATTCCGTAAGCGGCTCGCGCTTCACGATCTGCGGCCACATGGAGATATCGACGCCTAACGAGCTTTGCCGTGGCCCACCAAACGCCGCATTCGGCCATTTCTTCTTCTTGTCAAAAGTATGCACGCGAAGATCGACCGCCGTTGGTCCGGCCGCAAGACGGCGACCCACCCATTCGGCCGCTGGGACCGACACCGCATTGCCAACCAGCTTCCAACGGAAATTTCGCTTGGCTACTTTCTCAGCAGGTCCTGTCCAATTTTCCGCAAAGCCCTGCATTCTTTCCGCATCCCGAAGGTCAGGCGTTACAATTCGGCCATCCGGCAACCAGATCGCAGGGGACGAGGGAATTCCGATGGTGGAGCCGCCTTTGAGCGTCGGCACCGCATCCACTGCCCACCCCAATCCACGAACACCTTCCGTCCAATAGAAGCCGCAGGCGAAATTGTTCCAGTTGTCCGGCTCGGCCGGCTGCTCTTGATGGGCCATCAAAAGCTCGAATGGCTCCAAAACCTTGGATGCCACCATGAACAATCTTTGGCGCCGTTGAGGCAGGCCGAATGCACGGCTGTCCAAGACCCGATATGCCCACCGATAGCCAAGCCGTTCAAGTTCACCCGTCACATAACGCATCGCATGTCCCTTATCGAGGGCCAGCATGAATGAGACGTTCTCCAACAAAACGTGTGGCACATCTCGGGTGCGCAATAGGCGGAATACTTCCGTCACCAATCCAGAATTTTTTCCACTGATCCCGTTGGTCTTGCCGGCTTGCGACAAGTCTTGGCAGCGAAATCCACCGGCCAGCAATTCAGTCTCAGATGGAAGCCTCTTCAATGTCCTGATGTCTCCGTGCAATGGAACTTCAGGGAATCGCTTCTTCAAGACCGCTCCTGCCGCGGGGTCGATCTCGCAATTCAAGAGCGTGCGATGACCTGCTCGGTTTAACCCAAGCTCGATCCCGCCAATGCCTGCGAATAGCCCCACGACATTCATCGTTCGCATGCTATGCCGCCGGTTCAGGTTGGCAAGCGCCAGGCAGGACAATCTCGCAGCAAGTCGGCTTTCAGACAGCCTCCCCGCCGGAAATAAGGCCGGCTGTATCGGGAACGGCGGTTGAGTTTCGCATGAGCTGCGCTAGCCTCGGCTCATGCAAGCCGCCCATATCGTCGAGGTCAAAAAACCGATCGTCTATCGCGAAGCCGCCGACCCTGTCGCCGCACCCGGCCACGCCGTCGTCCGGCTCAAGGCCGCGGCGCTCAACCACCGCGACCTCTGGATCCAGCTCGGGCTTTACGCCAACATCAAGCTGCCGGTCATCCCCGGCTCCGACGGCGCCGGCGTGGTCGAGTCCGTCGGCGCCGACGCCGACAAATCCTGGATCGGGCGCGAGGTCATCCTCAACCCCTCGCTCGACTGGGGCGACGACCCGCGCGCCCAGGCCGCAAACTACCGCATCCTCGGCCTGCCCGACAGCGGCACGTTCGCGGAGATAATCTCGATTCCCGTCACCAACCTCGCGCCCAAGCCCGCGCATCTTTCCTGGGAGCAGGCCGCGGCACTGCCCCTCGCCGGACTCACCGCGTGGCGCGCATTGTTCACCCGGGCGCAGCTCAAGCCCGGTGAGCGCGTGCTCGTGACCGGCGTGGGCGGCGGCGCGGCGCTCTATGCGTTGCAGTTCGCCGTGGCCGCCGGGGCAAACGTCTGGGTCACCTCGAGCTCGCCCGACAAGCTCGCCCGCGCGCAGTCGCTCGGCGCCAACGGCGGCGCGAACTACCGCGAAACCGGCTGGGCGGAATCGCTGCAAAAGCAGGCCGGCGGGCTCTTCGACGTCATCGTGGACAGTGCGGCGGGCGACGGCTTCGCCAGCCTCATCGAGCTCACCCGTCCCGGCGGCCGGCTGGTGTTTTTCGGCGCCACCACGGGCAATCCAAAGGGCCTCGACATCCGCAAGAGCTTCTTCCGGCAGATCAATCTGCTCGGCACCACCATGGGCTCGCCCGCGGACTTCGCCGGCATGACCGCCATGGTCGCGGAGAAAAAGATCGTGCCGGTCGTGGACACGGTCTTCCCGCTGGCCGGCGCCGAGCAGGCCTTCCGGCACATGGAGGCGTCCGCCCAGTTCGGGAAGATTTCCCTGGCGCTCTGAAGGCGCCGCGGGGCCGCTCGTCCGCATCAGTTGCGCAGCCAGTCGAGAAACGCCTCAAGCCCGGCGGCCGCCGCCTCTCCGAACACCCAGAGATAGACCACGCCCAGCGCGAACATCAGGTAGCCGAGCGTGATGAACCAGCCGTCGCGCTCGAGCAGTCCCGCCGCCACCAGCAGGATCGCCCATGCCGGCAGGTTGTTTGAAAACGGGATCGGCAGCGGCAGCAGCAGGATCAGCGCCGCCGCCAGGATGACCACCGCGTGCATTTGCCGGAGCACGCCGCTCTCCGTCAGCACCAGACAGCGCGGGCGAAGGAATCTCTCCAGCACCCGCACCAGCCTCTCCGCCAGCCCGATCACCTTCGGGAAAAACCCGGCCGGCACCTCCCGGCGCTGGATGCTCTTCGGCAGCCAGGGCCGCTGGCCCAGCGCCAGCCGCAGCGCGATCAGCCCGATCGCCAGCCCGAACGGGGTCGAGAGCCCCGGCACCGGCACCGGCTGGAGAAACGGCAGCGTCAGCAGGATCACCAGCAGCATGTAGGCCCGGCCGCGCAACGCGAGCAGCACCGCCCGCAGCGTCACCGCATGCTCCGCGAACTCCCGCCGCAGATTTGCCAGCTCCTCGGAAGGCTTTTTCGGCGGCCGGATCGGCTCGCGCCGCCGCAGCGTGATGCCCCGCGGTCTAGGTGCCCCGTCGGTTTCCATACAGCTCGATGTGCAGCCGGTGCGCGTATCGCCAGCCGTGCGCCTTGCAGATCTCGCCGAGCCAGCCGGCTTTCTCGCGCAGCGCCTCGATCGTCACGCCCTCCGGCATCAGGAACACCTTCTCCGGCGGAACCTCCCGTCGCAGTTCCCCGAGCATCGCGTCGATCTCATCCACATCTTCCGGCCGGCTGACGACGAATTTCAGCTGATAGTCGTAAGCGTCGAGCCATGCCCCCACGGTCTCCGGCTGCCACCGCAGCATCTCGTGTTTCTTCCGCCACGCCTCGTCGAGCCGCGCATCCGGCGCCGAGTTCGCCAGTTTCGGACTGAGCGAGGCCAGGTCGCACGAGAGGCCTTCCGGCGCAATGGTCGCCGCCGTCTCGATGGTGATATGATAGGCCCGCTGCTTCAGCGCCGCGGCCAAGTCGCGGATTCCCTTCGCCACCATCGGCTCGCCGCCAGTCAGCACGACATGCCGCGCCGGGTGCTTCGCCACCTCCGCCACGATTTCCGGCCCCGTCATCTGCGCCCCCTCCGGCTCCCACGATGCATACGGCGTGTCGCACCAGTTGCAGCGCAGGTTGCAGCCGCTCGTGCGCACGAACACCGACGGCACGCCCGTGAGCGAGCCTTCGCCCTGGATGGAATGAAATATTTCCGATATCAGCATGGCATCACAGAAATTGTCATCCTGAGCGAAGCGAAGGATCCAGCGGCATGGTCGCACGCGCAGCTCATTCTGGATTCTTCGCTCCGCTCAGAATGACAGGTTCCTCTGCCTCGCTTTGAATCCGTGGCCATCCGTGTGATCCGTGGTTAAACCCCCGGCCCCGCCGGCAGCGGCGGCGTGGCCTCATACTCCGTCGGGTCATTCACTCCCGCCTGTTGGAACGCCTCGCGACGCTCGACGCAGGTGCCGCACTTGCCGCAATGAATTTCACCGCCCTTGTAGCACGACCACGTCCGCGCAAAATCCACTCCCAGCCGCGCGCCCTCGGCGGCGATGCCGCCCTTGTCGAGCGCGATGAACGGCCGCAGCAGCTGTATGCCCGCGTAGGTGCCGAACCGGATGGCATCGCCCATCGCATTCATGAAATCTTCCCGGCAGTCCGGGTAGATCGTGTGGTCGCCTGTGTGCGCCGCGATCACCAGCGCTTCCGCTCCCGCGCTCTCCGCGAAACCCGCCGCGATCGACAGCATCGCGCCGTTGCGAAACGGCACCACCGTGCGCTGCATGCTCGCGTCCGCGTAATGCCCCTCGGGAATCTCCCCGCCGGATTTCAGCAGATCGGACGCGAACAACTCGCCGATGAATCCCAGCTCGATGACCCGGTGTGGCAGCCCGAGTTTCTCCGCGTGCTCCCGCGCGAACGGGATCTCCCGGTGGTTGTGTTTCGAGCCGTAGTCGAAGCTCAGCACCGCGCCCACCTCGTGCCGCCACCGCGCCCAGTGGAGCGCGGTCACTGAATCCATCCCGCCGGAGCAGAGCACGACGACCTTCATGGTGAACGAAAGGCCACAAAAAGGCGCAAAAACCCACAAAAATAAAGCGGCGGAGCAATGAGGCTGACTTTTTTGTGCCGTCCACCTGTGCTTTTGCCTGTCAGCCTAAGCCTTGGCGAAGGCTGATGCCTTTTGTGGCCCATCCCCTGATCATCGCCCACCGCGGCGCCTCCGCCGAGCAACCCGAGAACACCCTGCCGGCCTTCCGCCGCGCGCTCGCGCTCGGCGTGAACGGCATCGAGCTGGACGTCCATGTCACCCGCGACGGCGTCCCCGTGGTCTTCCACGACGAGGGTCTCCGGCGGCTGACCGGTCGGACGGGCCGCATCCCGCGCCTGCGCTGGGCGGATGTGCGCCGGCTCCGTGTCCGCGGCGCCGCACCCATCCCGAGCCTCGTTGACGTCCTCCGGCTCGTCCGCGGCCGGGCGGTGGTGCAGATCGAGCTCAAGCGCGGCGCGCCGGTCGGGCCCGTCGTCCGCGTAGTCCGGAAGCAGCGCGCCGAAAAATCGGTCATCCTCGCGTCGTTCTCGCAAAAACTCGTGCATGACGCCCGCCGGCTTGCCCCCGGCATCCCACGCATGCTCATCTCCGGGGGGAAGGCCGGCCGGGACGCCTTGCTTCGCTCGTTGCGGCGCTGCGGCGCAGCCGGATTGAGCGTGGATCACCACGCCATCCGCAGCGCGGCTTGGGTGCGGCACTTTCAATCGCGTGGCTTCACCGTCTGGTGCTGGACGGTCAACGACCCGCGCGCCATGCGCCGGCTGGCGGGGTGGGGGGTGGACGCCCTCCTCGGCGACAATCCGGCCTTGATGAAACGCACCTTATAGCTTGTCGTTAGGCTCCCATCCGTCCGTAGGCGGACACCGTTGATGATCCTTCTGCACGATCCAGTTTGCGCCGATTACGGCTCCTCCATGCGGCCCGAGCAGCCGGCGCGCGTCCTCAAGACCGCGGCCCACCTGCGCACCGCGCATCCGGATTGGGAATGGCGGCTGCCCGCCACCCCGGCCGGCGACGACGCCATCCTCGCCGCGCACACCCCGGAGCTGCTGCAACGCATCGCCCGCGCGCCGGACATCGACGCCGACACGCCCCACTTCCCCGGCATCCACGAGCACGCCCGCCGCGCCACCGGCGCCGCCCTCGAAGCCGCCCGGCTCGCGCGCGCCGGGCGGAAGGCGTTCTCCCTCATGCGCCCGCCCGGCCATCACGCCACCCGCGTGCAGGCCATGGGCTTCTGCTACCTCAACCATGTCGCCATCGCCGCGCTCGCCGCCGCGGTCGATGCGAAGGTCGCCGTATGGGACTTCGACGCGCACCACGGGAACGGCACCGAGGACATCCTCGCCGGCCGGCCCGGCGTGCTGTTCGCGTCCGTGCATCAATTGCCCGGCTATCCCGGCACCGGCGCGCGCTCCACCGGCAACTGCCACAACTTCCCGGTGCCGCCGCACGCGCCGCGTGCGCAGCACATGGACGCGCTCGCCCGCTCGTGGGAGACCGTGCTCGCGTTCCGGCCCGACCTCATCCTCATGTCCGCGGGTTTCGATGCCTACGCGCATGACCCCATCACCGAGATGACGCTCGAGCCCGACGACTTTGCCGCGCTCGGTCGCTGGGTGCGTGAGTCGGCATGTCCCGCCGCCGCCATTCTCGAAGGCGGCTACAGCGCCGATCTGCCGCGATTGATTGACGCTTTTCTCTCCGCCTGGGAATCCTAACCTTTCTCCGACCGTTTTGAGCACCACGCCCGCCTACCAACTCGTCTCCACCGCCGCGCAACTCGCCCCCGTTCTCACGGCCCTCGACCGCGTGCCAGAAGTCGCCCTCGATACCGAGGCCGACAACCTCTACCATTACCGCACGCGACTCTGCCTCCTGCAGCTCCGGCTCGACGGCCAGATTTTCCTCGTGGACCTGCTCGCCGGCCTCCCCCTCGGCGAACTCTGGGCCAAACTCGCCGCCAAGCCGCTCATCATGCACGGCAGCGACTACGACCTGCGCCTGCTGGACGCCCTCTGCGGCTTCCGGCCGCACAGCCTGTTCGACACGATGTTTGCCGCCCAGCTCCTCAACATCCCGCGCTTCGGCCTCGCGTCGCTCCTCGAGCAGTTCTTCGACGTGCAGCTCGACAAGGATCATCAGAAGGCCAACTGGTCCAGGCGCCCGCTCGGCCGCGAGCTGCTCGATTACGCCGCGCTCGACGTCCACCACCTGCCCGCCCTGCGCGACCGGCTTTGCGCCGGGCTCGTGCGACTCGGCCGCCTCGAGTGGCTCGAGCAGAAGTGCCGCTGGCAGATCGAGGTCGCGCGCGAAGGTTTCGGCGGCGCCGACGAGCACTCCTGGCGCATCGGCGGCGCCGAAAAGCTCTCCGGCCGCGGCCTCGCCGTCCTCCACGCCCTCTGGCACTGGCGCGAGTCCTGGGCCGAGAAGCTCGATACCCCGCCCTTCAAGGTCACCGGCAACGACCTCCTCATGCGCCTCGCCCGCAAAGCCGACGAGGGCTACCACGCCGCCGAGGTCCTCGAGGTCAACCTCGGCAAGCGCCACAACCGCCTCTTCCCGAGCCTCTCCGACGCCGTCCACCGCGGCCTGGCCATGAACCCCCACGATCTCCCGCGCCGCGAACGCCGCCGCGACTACGCCCCGCTCACCCCCGAGGAACTCGCCCGGCAGGACCGCATCAAGGCCGACCGCGACCGCATCGCCGCCGGTTTCAACCTTGACCCCACGCTCATCGCCACCCGCGCCCAGCTCGTGCAGATCGCCCGCGACCCCGCCTCCATCGACCAGGTTCTCCTCCCCTGGCAGGCGCAGATCATCAAGGCCGAGCCTGCGTGGAAAAGCTGACGGCTCCGCTCCTTCCATGCCGGCAACGTTCCAGTTTCGCGCAGCAGCTCGGGTAGGGCGCGACCGCGCCGGGTGCGTTCGCGCCGGCGGCCGGGCGCGCCGCGAATGACTTGCTGCGCCCGCCCACCGTGACCGCTTCCGCCAACATCGCCCGCCACCTGCCGCTCATGGCCGCGCGCGCGCCCGACCGGCCCGCCGTGAAAATACCCTGCGGGCGCACGCGCGGCGGCATCGATTACCTTTCCCTCACCTTTGCCGAACTCGACGCCGAGGTGGACGCTTGGGTGGCGCGGTTCTCCGCTCGCGGCATCACGCGCGGCGACCGCGTGCTCGTCATGGTCCGGCAGGGCCTGCCGCTCATCGCCGCTGCGTTCGCCCTCTTCAAGCACGGCGCCGTGCCCGTCGTCATCGACCCCGGCATGGGCCTGAAAAGCTTCCTCGCCTGCGTCGCCCGCACGCGTCCGTCCGCGCTCCTCGGCATCCCCTTCGCGCAGCTCATCAGCCGCCTCTGCTGGCAGCCGTTCGCCAGCGTGAAGACGCGCCTCTGGGTCTCCGGCTCGCCCACCGCCCGCATCACCCGCCCGGGACAAATCATAAATCGTAAATCTGACATCGTAAATTGCACGGCCGACGAATTGGCGGCCATCCTCTTCACTTCCGGTTCCACCGGCGCGCCGAAGGGCGTGCGCTACGAACACGGCATGTTCGACGCGCAGGTGCGGCTCGTGCGCGACACCTACGGCATCGAGCCCGGCGAGGTGGACCTGCCGATGCTGCCCATCTTCGCCCTCTTCAACCCCGCGCTCGGCATGACCACCGTCGTGCCCGAGCTCGATCCGTCGCGCCCGGCCACCGTCGATCCCGCGAAGATCGTGCAGGCCATCCGGCAGGAGAATATCACCAACTCCTTCGGCTCGCCCACGCTCTGGCGCAAGATTGCCGGTCATTGCGCCGCGCAGAACATCACGTTGCCCTCGCTGCGCCGCGTGCTCATGGCCGGCGCGCCGGTGCCACCCGCATTGTTTGCCGGCATGCAAAAAATTCTGCCAAACGGCACGGCGCACAGCCCCTACGGCGCCACCGAAGCCCTGCCGCTATGCACCATCACCGCGGATGAAGTCAACGGACGGCAGGGCAAAGAACTCCAACATCCAACATCCAACATCCAATCCCACCCCGCGCCCTCCGCGCCAGTTGGAGGTTGGAGCTTGGAGCTTGGAACTTCCGCCGCGACGGCGGCGGGCCGCGGCACCTGCGTCGGCCGCCCCGTCGCGGAGCTGGCGGTGAAGATCATCGCCATCACCGACGGCCCCATCGCCTCGCTCGCCGACGCCCGCGAGCTTCCCGCCGGCGAAATCGGCGAAATCATCGTCTCCGGCCCGGTTGTTACGCGCGAATACGATCAAATGCCCGAGGCGACCGCCCTGTCCAAAATCGTAAATCGTAAATCTGACATCGTAAATGCGGCATCCAGCATTTGGCACAGAATGGGGGATGTAGGTTATCTGGATGCCGCCGGCCGGCTCTGGTTCTGCGGACGCATGGCCGAGCGCGTCGAGACCAGCAGCGGCCCGCTTTATACCGAGCAAGTCGAGCCGGTGTTCAATGTCCATCCCGACGTCCGCCGCACCGCGCTCATCGGCCTCGGCGAGCGCGGCAAACAGCGCGCCGCGCTGGTGGTCGAGCCGCTTTCCCGCGAGGTCGTTGCCACGCCGTCACTGCGGCGGAAGCTCGTGCGAGAGTTGCGGACGCACGGCGCCGCCCACCCGCACACCGATCGCGTGCGATTGGTTTTCCTGCATCCCGCCCTCCCCGTGGATGTGCGGCACAACGCCAAGCTCCACCGGCTCGCGCTCGCGCACTGGGCCAACCGCCACCACGGTTACGAGATGGACCGGCGCGACATCCCGAGCGAAGCGCTAAAGCGATGAGCATCCGCATCCTTTCTTTCCGTCATCCTGAGCGTAGCGAAGGATCCATCATGATCTCCGCTGCGCCCATGCTAATGGATTCTTCGCTTCGCTCAGAATGACAGCCATGCGCACTCTGTCGCCCATCGCGAAACCCGCACCGGCCGTGGCCGATAATGCCCCCGTCTTCATCACCGGCGCGAGCGGCTTCATCGGCGGCAAGCTGGCTGAGCGGCTTCTCGCGTCCGGCCGTGCCGTGCGCGCGCTGAGCCGCCGGCCGCCGCCGGAATTGGAGAAGCTCGGCGCGGAAATCGTTCTTGGTGATTTGCACGATTACGCCGCGCTTGCGCGCGGGTGCGCGGGTGCCGGCACGGTTTTCCATGTCGCGGGCCGGGTCGGTGTCTGGGGTCCGCCCGGGGATTTCTTCCGTGTCAATGTCGGCGGCACGCGCAACGTGCTTGATGCCGCGCGCTCTGCCGGCGTGCTGCGTCTCGTCTATACCAGCTCGCCCAGCGTGATCTACCACGGCGGCGATCTTGCCGGCGTGGACGAGTCCGCGCCGCTCTGCACCCAGGCACCTTGCGCCTATCCGACCAGCAAGGCCGCCGCCGAGAAACTCGTGCTCGAGGCCAACTCCCCGGGCTTCGCCACCACCGCGCTCCGCCCGCATCTCGTCTGGGGTCCGGGCGACAGGAACGTCGTGCCGCGCGTCCTCGCCCTCGCCGCGAAAGACCGTCTGAAGATCGTCGGCTCCGGCCGGAACAAGGTGGACCTCACCCACATCGAGAACGTCCTCGACGCCCATCTGCTCGCCGAGAAGGCCTTGGCTGTAGCCGGGCTCGGTGAGCCCGGCCCGGGGTCGGCGACCCCGGCTACAACCGCTCACCCTCCCGCCCAAAGTCACGTAATACGTGACTTCCCCTCTGAAATCACACCGGAAGCTTGTCACGTAATACGTGACAAACCATCGGGCGCCGGCCCGGCGGCGGGCCGCGCCTACTTCATCACCAACGGCGAGCCGGTCGTGCTGTGGGACTGGATCAACGACCTGCTGCGCGGCCTGGGCCGCCCGCCAATCACCAAAACGGTCACGCCCGGCGCGGCGTATGCCGTGGGCGGCGTGCTGGAGTTGCTCTGGCGCGTGCTGCCGCTCGAGGGCGAACCGCCGATGACCCGCTTTGCGGCCAAGGAACTGGCCACCGACCACTGGTTCGACATCTCCGCCGCCCGCCGCGACCTCGGCTACACGCCGCGCGTCTCCATCGCGGACGGCACGGCAGCCTTGATCGAGCACCTGCGTATAATGAATTAAACAAACCCGTTCTGGCCTCGCGCTTCCCGTCCTCGATGCTGACACCTCCCATGCTTCGCTCCCGCCTGCTCCCCGTTGCCCTGCTCACCCTGCTTGCTTCTGCCGCCGCCTCTGCCGGCCGCGAAATCATCAACTTCAACCCCGCCTGGCGCTTCACCCAGTCCGACCCCGCCGGCGCGGAGGCTCCGGCCTTCGACGATTCCGCGTGGACGGTTGTGTCGGCACCGCACACGTTCAACGACACCGACACGTTCGACAACTGGTCGCTCCCCGGCCATCGCGGCGAGCAGGAGCAGTGGAGCGGCCGCACCTGGTATCGCAAGCAGTTCACCGCTCCCGCCGCGTGGCGCGGGAAGCGCGTGCTCATCGAGTTCGAGGCCGTCCGGCAGATCGCCGAGGTGTGGCTCAACGGCGTGAAGCTCGGCACGGCCAGGAGCGGGTTCACCCCCTTCGGCTTCGACCTCACGCCGCACCTGCGGCTCGGCGGCCCCAACGTGCTCGCCGTCATGGCCGACAACCGGTTCATGAAGGATCCGCTCCCGCCGGGCCTCGCCCCCCAGGCCGCCACCAACGCCTCCACGCACCCGAACCTCGGCCAGCTCTCGCGGGAGCTCATGGAGCAGATCCCCGACACGCTCGAGGAATTGCAGGCCGACCAGATCCCCTGGAACAACCCGCACTGGCACCCGGCGCACGGCGGCATCTACCGCAACGTCCGCCTCGTCGTCACCGACGCGCTGCACATCACGCTTCCGCTCTACAGCTTCCTCCGGACCGAGGGGCCCTACGCCTACGCGCTCGAGCTCGCGCCCGCTTCCGCCCGTGTCGGCGTGGAGGTGCCGGTGCATAACGGCTACGCCACGAACGCCGCCAACGTCGAGGTTCGCGCGGACATCATCGACGCCAACGGCGCCAAGGTCGCCTTTGCCACCGGCCGCACCTCGCTCGCCGCCGGCGCCACGGAAAAGATTTCGCTCCAAACCACCGTGCCGAACCCCCGTCTCTGGGAGCCCGGCTACCCGCACGTCTATCGCGTCGCGCTCTCGCTCCGCCTCGATGGCACCGAGGTGGACCGCGCCGAGATTCCGCTCGGCCTGCGCGACATCCGCTGGGACGCGGCCACCGGCCTTTGGATCAACGGCGCGCACTGCAAACTCCACGGCTGGGGCCAGAAAGCCACGAACGAATGGCCCGGCCTCGGCGCCGCGCAGCCCGACTGGCTGCACGCCTACACGCTGTCGCTCATGAAGGACGCCGGCGGCAACTTCGTCCGCTGGGGCCACGTCCCCGGCGGCCCGGCGCAGATCGCCGCCGCCGACCGGCTCGGCCTCGTCACCCTCCAGCCCGGCGTGGACGGCGAGCACGACACCAGGGGCGGCGCGTGGGCGCTGCGCTCCGCCACCTTCCGCGATGTCGTCATCTACTACCGCAACCATCCCTCCATCTTCATCTGGGAGGGAGGCAACCAGAAGGTCTCGCGCGAGCACGCCGCCGAGCTGCGCGGCTGGATGGACAAATACGACCCGCACGGCCGCCGCGCCTACGCCCACCGCCGCGCCGACCAGATCACCGCCGAGTTCATGGATGTCGGCATCGGCACCGAGGGCGGCCGCGAGATCGCCAGCCTCCCCGTCGTCGAGGGCGAATACGACCGCGAGGAATCGCCCCGCCGCGTCTGGGACGACGCCTCGCCGCCGAACTTCGGCTACCCCGAGGCCAAGGGCCAGACCTACCAGCTCACCTCCGAGCAGTTCGCCGTCAACCAGGTGGCGCACTACGTCAACAAGCTCGGCGCGCCCAGCCATGCCGGCGGCGCCAACTGGATCTTCTCCGACAGCACCAGCGGTGGCCGCGTCGCCGTCGAGGTCGCGCGCACCAGCGGCGAGGTGGACGGCGTGCGCCTGCCCAAGGAGGCCTGGCACGTCTGCTCGGTCATGTTCCACTACGAGCCGCGCGTGCACCTCCTCGGCCACTGGACGTATCCCGTCGGCACGCGGAAGACGGTCCATGCCGTCGCCAACACCGGCGGCGAAGCCGAGCTGTTCGTCAACGGCCGCTCCGTCGGCCGCGCGCAGCCCGTGAACCGTTTCCTCTACACCTTTCCCGACGTCGAATTCTTCGAGGGCGAGATCGTCGTCGTTGCCCGCGATGCGCAGGGCCGGTCCGCCGCCACGATGTCCCGGCAGACCGCCGGCCCCGCCGTGGCGTTGCGGCTCACGCCCATCACCGGACCCGGCGGCTTCCGCGCCGACGGCTCCGACGTGGCGTTGTTCGACGTCGAGGCGGTCGATGCCAAGGGACGGCGCGCGCCCACGTGGCAGGGCCCGGTAGACTTCGAGCTGAGCGGTCCCGCCGTGTGGCGCGGCGGCTACAACAGCGGCCGGATCGACTCCATCAACCACGCGCGGCTCGACCTCGAGGCCGGCATCAACCGCGTGGCCATCCGCAGCACACTGCAACCCGGCACCGTGCGGCTCACCGTCCGCGGTCCGGATCTGAACCCGACCACCGCCGTCCTCGAAGCCCGCGCCGTCGGAGGCGAATTGCCCGCCGTGCCCGCCTACGTCCTCCCCGTCGAACCGGTCCGCCAGCCGGCGCACCTCGCCCCCAAGGCCGGTGACGCCGTCGCCGCGCCGCGCGGCCAGGTCGGCCGCTTCACCAAATCCTTCAACTACTCGGGCCCGGGCTCCTACATCGCGCACGTCGAGGTCAACGCGCAGAACGACCGCAACGCCTACGTGGACACAGACTCACCCTTCCGCGACCTTCCCGCCGCGCTCGGCGGCGCCGACTGGGCGCAGCTCTCCAACCGCGACGCACTCTACCACGCCGTGGACCTGATGGAGCTGACCGTCACCGCCGGCCCAACCGTTTTCATCGCCCACGATGACAAGCTGCCGCGCCCGCCGTGGCTCGGGCAGCAGAAATTCTCGCCGGCGGGCCTGACCATGACCGTGCTCGGCCGGAAGATGACGCTCCACAAACGCGACTTCCCCGCCGAGACCGGCCTTACGCTCGGGCCGAACACCGAGGACTCCTCCGCCAAGTCCGGCAACATGTATCTCGTCTTCGTGCAGAAACTGTAGGGCGGGGTCGCTGACCCCGCCGCTGTGCTCCTCACTTCGCAAACAACTCCGCCAATGTCCCGGTCACCGCTTCCGCCGTGGCCGGCTCGATCTCTCCAAGCCGTTTCGCCAAACGCTGCTTGTCGACCGTGCGAAGCTGGTCGAGCACCACCTGGCCCGACTTGCCCTGAAACGTGCAAGGCACGCGCGTAAGGTAGTCCCGGCCTTTCGTCGTCATCGGCGCGATGATGACGGTGTTGATGTGGGCGTTCATCTCGTCCGGGGAGACGATGAGCGCGGGGCGCGTCTTCCGGATCTCGCTGCCAACGGTGGGATCGAGATTCACCAGCCACGCGTCGAAGCGGCGGACTACCATTCCCACTCCTCCGCATCGAACTGCGTGACCGGTGCTGCATCCTCCTGCACCAGCAGATCATCCTTCGCCGCCGCCATGCCTGCGAACGACTCGGCCCAGCCGGCCCGCGGGGTGTTCACCGGGCGCAGGATCAGCGCTCCATTCTTCGCCTGCAGCTCGACTTCATCGCCAAAACCGCAGTGCTCCAGCATCGCCTTGGGAATGCGGATTCCGCGGGAGTTTCCGATGGGCACCAGCTTGGTGAGCATGGGCACAAAGTAATTACCCCCCCCTCTGGGCAAGCCGGATTTCGTGTTCTATCCTCCCCGCTGCCGCACAGCCTCGAAGAGCGTGATGATCGTCGCCATCGCGACGTTCAGCGAGTCCGCCTGCCCGGCCATCGGGATGCGCACGAGCTGGTGGCTCTCCTTCAGCCAGAACTCGCTCAGCCCGTATTGCTCGCTGCCCATCACGATGGCCAGCGGGCCGCGCAGATCGGTCTGCGTGTAGAGGTGCGGCGTGTCCGGCGTCGTGGCGACCACGCGCACGCCCTTCTCCTTCAGCCAGGCCTGCACGGTGGCGGAATCGGCCACGACCACTGGCACGGAGAACAGCACGCCGGTGGAGGAGCGCACGACGTTGGGGTTGAAGATGTCCGTCACCGCGTCGCACACGATGACCGCGTCCACCCCCGCGGCGTCGGCGCTGCGCAGGATGGTGCCGAGATTGCCGGGTTTTTCGATGGACTCGACCACGAGCAGGAACGGGTCTGTAGGTCGGGGTTTATCCCCGACATCGTGGCCCGTCGGGCGTAAAGCCCGACCTACAACCAGATCGTCCAGGCTTTTTTTCCACTGCGGTGCGACCGCCAGCAGCCCGTCGGGCCGGTCGCGGTAGGACACCTTCGCGAAGGCTTCCTTCGACAGCTCGAACAACTGCGCCCCGGCGGCCCGCGCCTGCTCGATCAGCGCGGGCTCGTTCTCCCCGAGGAACCAGTCCGGGCCGAAATACAGTTCCTGCAGTCGGATGTTCTTCTCCAGCGCCCGCCGGACCTCGCGGTAGCCCTCGATGAGGAACAGGCCCGCGTCGTCCCGCTCCCGGCGCTCGCGCAGCCGCACCAGCGTCTTCACGCGCGGATTCTGCAGGCTGCTGATCTTTTCGGGAGGCACGGTCCGCTTTTAGACAGAATGAACCGAATGAACAGAATGAAACCTTGGGGGTTTTGCTGCTTACATTTTGTCCATTCTGTCGATTCTGTCTTCTCCGTGGGTCGAAGCAAAAAGTTCAACGACCATCCGTTCCCCTATCACCACGAGCTGGAACTGGAGATCTCCACCCTCACCAACCTCGGCCTCGGCCTCGGCCGGGTGCGGCTTGATTCCACTGATCAGGCGGGTGGGCCTGCCCTCCGTAGCCCCGCGGAGCGGGGCGAAGGATGGGTCGTGATGGTCCCGTTCACCCTGCCGGGCGAGAAAGTCCGGGCCCGGGTCTATCGCAACCACAAGAACTACTCCGAGGCCGACCTGCTGGAGGTGCTGACGCCCTCGCCACATCGAGTGGCGCCGCGCTGCGAACTCTTCGGCCGCTGCGGCGGCTGCCAATATCAGCACCTCGCCTACGCGGAGCAGCTCGAGTGGAAGCGCCGGCAGGTCGAGGAACTGCTCCGGCACATGGCGGGGGTGGAGTTCCCCGTTGCGCCCACGGTGCCGTCGCCGCGCGAGTTCGGCTACCGGTCGAAAATCACGCCGCATTTTCAGGCGGGTCGGGCGAATCCTCCGGATGAGCCGCGGCTCGTCGGGACGACTCGCCCTACCAATCCCATCGGTTTCCTCCGTCAGGGCTCGCGCTTCGACATCGTGGACGTGCCGCAATGTCCGATCGCCACGCCGGAGATCAACGCGAAGCTCACCGAAGTCCGCACTGAAGTCCGCGGACGGATGGAGCGAGGCGAATACACCCGTGGAGCGACGCTCCTCTTCCGCCACGCCCACGAAGGCATCGTGACCGATTTCGACGCCGTCATCCACGAGGTCATCCCTCAGGCCGCCACCCACTCCGAAACTTGTCACCTATTAGGTGACAAGTCCGGCACGCCCGAGGGAAAGTGTCACCTAATAGGTGACAAAAGACCGAGCGCTCCGCTGCGGCTGCACTTCCTCGCCCGCGACTTCTTCCAGAACAACCCGTTCATCCTGCCGGCGTTCACGGACTACGTGCGCAAACAGGCGGCGGGAACCAGCGCGAGGTTCCTCGTGGACGCCTACTGCGGCAGCGGGCTGTTCGCGCTTTCGTGCGCGCCGTCCTTCGAGAAGGTGTCCGGGGTGGAAATTTCCGAGACCTCGGTGAAGTTCGCCACCGAGAACGCCGCGGCCAACGGCATCGGCAACGCGACCTTCCGCGCCGGTGACGCCGCCCAGATCTTTGCCGGGCTGGACTTCCCGCCGGCCGACACCGTCGTGGTCATCGACCCGCCGCGCAAGGGCTGCGACGAGTCCTTCCTGCAACAGCTTTTCGCCTACGGGCCCCGCGCGGTGGTCTATGTCTCCTGCGACCTCGCCACGCAGATGCGCGACCTGAAACATTTCCTGGCCGGTCACGTCAGTGGACCGGCCAGCCCTGAGCCCGGTCGAAGGGTGCCCTACGCGCTCAAGTCCGTCCAGCCCTTCGACCTCTTTCCCCAGACCCGCCACCTCGAGTGCGTGATGACGCTGGCGAGGGGGTAGGGCGGTCCTGGCTCACTGTCATCGCGAGGTTCCGCGCAGCGGGACCGTGGCGATCCATCTGACTTTGGCTGGATTGCTTCGTCATCCCGCCACTGCGGGATTCCTCGCAATGACAGATGGCGGCCGGCCTGCCAGACGTGGCCCCGCGCAGCGGGACGAAGGCTGGTGATTAACTCCCGGTGGAATTTTCGGCGGGCTGTGCGATAATAGCCGCACATAGCCGCTCTGCGGCGACCCGATGCAAGACCATCGCCACGCCCTCATCCCGGAATGGCGCGGCGAAAATGACAGCGCCATTGAGTGCTGAGACCCCCGACCGCCTTGCGCGGTCGCTGGCCATGAAAAAGGCGCTCTGCCTTCGGGCAGAGCGCCTGCTGCTTGGGGGAGAGATTGATCAAACCATTTCACCATGAACACGGATGTTCACAGATGCAGAAGCCAGCCGATGGCTGGGTTTTCACCTTGAGAGTCATCCCAACATTTCGGTGTTCATAGACCGCCGCTACAGGCGCCGCTGATGCCCGGATATGGCTCCGCGCCCCACGGCTTCAGCCAAGCCATCTGTGTCGATCTGTGTCCATCTGTGGTTGGCCAGGTTGATGCTGCCTCACTTCCCCTCGCCGTCGAAGCGCGGCTCCTTGAGCGTGAGGGTGCCGCCGAGATGGCGGACGAGCCAGCTCTGGAATTCCCAGTTCCAGTGGATGGAGTTCTGCGGGGTCAGGATCCAGTGGTTCTCGTCGGGGTAAATGACGAGCCGCGCGGGCAGGCCCATGGCCTGATAGATGCCGTAGAGGGCGGTGCCGTTGACGTAGGGCACGCGATAATCCTTCTCGCCGTGGATGATGAGCATCGGGGTCTTGAAGTTCTTCGCGTAGGTCGTCGGGTTGTTGCGCTGCATGCCCTCGGGATTGTCCCAGGGCTTGCCGCCGAGGACGTTGCTGAAGCCGAAGCTCGTGACGTCGGCGCCGTATTGGGTGATGAAGTCGTTCACGCCGGCGTGGTTGATGATGGCGGCGAACCGGTCGGTGTGGCCCGCGACCCACGCGGCCATGTAGCCGCCGTAGCTGCCGCCGGCCGCGGCCATCTTCATCGGATCAATGTTGGGGAGCTTCTTCAGGAGGAAGTCGCAGCTGTTGAGGATGTCCTGCAGCGGCTTGTCGCCCCACTCGCCGAGGATGCTCTGGCAGAATTTCTCGCCGAAGCCGGTCGAGCCGTGCCGGTTGACCCAGGTGACGACGTAGCCGGGCGCGGCGAAGACATGGGCGTTCCAACGGTAGCTCCACGCGTCGCGGCACATCGTGTGCGGGCCGCCGTGCATGAGCTGGAGCAGGGGATACTTCTTCTGCGGGTCGAAGCCCGGCGGGAAATAAAGCCAGCCCTGCACCTTGTCGCCGGCGGCGCCGTCGAACCAGTATTCCTCGGATTTGCCGAAATCGATCTGCGCCAGCAGCCCGCCATTGAAATCTGTCAGTTGCCGCGCGGCGCCGGTGGCCGGGTCGAGCGCGAACAGCTCGTCGGGCCGGGCGGCGGTGTTGTTGAGGAACACCATCGTGCCGCCCTCGACGCAGAGATTGCCGGTCGAACCGGCGCGATACACCGCCTCCAACGCGCTGCCGTCGGCCTTCAGCCGGAAGATCGGCACGACGCCCTTGTCCTCGGCGACGATCCAGATCGTCTTCCCGTCGGAGGAGAACACGACCTCGGCGATGGAGTAGTCGAGGTGGTCGGTGACGGGGGTGTTCTTGCCCGTGGCGAGGTCGTGCCGCCAGAGCTTCTGGAACTCGCCGTTGTAGTAGGCCGACTCGGTGCGGGTGAAGACGAGGGATTTGCCGTCGGGTGCGAAGATCGCGCTGTCGTCGTCGCCCTTGTTCTCGGACGTGAGGTTCTTGCGCGCACCGGAGCCGTCCACCGGCACGAGCCAGATATCGTTGTTGGGGTAGTCCTGGTAGGGCGGGGGCGTGGAGTTGATGGTCAGCGCCACCGTCCGGCCGTCGGGCGCGATGTCGAAGTTCACCGTGCCGCTGATCTGGAACGAATAGGTGCTGCCGGGCGTGAGGTCGCGGAACTCCTTCGTGGCCAGGTCCACATGCACGAGCCGGCTGGCGAGGTTGTCGGTGATCCAGTGGTCCCAGTAGCGGAAGGCGCGGGCCTCGCTGACCTTGGCGCTGATCTTCGATTCCTTGCGGCGCTTGACCTCCTTCTTCATCGCCGCGAGGTCGTCCGGGCCGAGCTTGCCGGCGAGCTCGGGGATGACGGTCGTCGCCACGACGAGACCGCGGCCGTCGGGCATCCACTTGGGCGAGGATATGGCGTAAGGCAGCTCGAGGATTTTCTCGGCCTCGCCACCGTCGAGGCGGAGGACGTAGAGCGAGGAGTTCTCGTCGTCGCCGCGCTTGGAGGTGAAGGCGATGCGCGTGCCGTCGGGGCTCCAGGCCGCGCCGCCCGACGAGGCCGGGCCGTAGGTCAGCTGCCGCACCGCGCCGGTGGCGACGTCGGTCAGCCAGAGGGTGTTCGTGCTCTTGTTCTTGTCCACCGACCACTCCTGCACCGTGAAGACGACGGACTTGCCGTCGGGCGAGAGGTCGGGGGCGGAGAGCCGCTTCATGGTCCAGAGGTCCTGCGGCGTGATGGGCCGCTTGTCGGCGGCGAACACCGCGACAGTCAGCGCGGCGGAGACAATTAACGCGATCAAACGGCGGATTTGCATCGGGCCATGACAGACAGCCGCCCGCCCGGAGTCAAAGGCGCAGCGGCGGACGGCGCCGGGCCGTGATAACCGGTTGGCTCGGCTGGAATCGCCACCGTCCGGCTTTGCGACTCGATTCCCACAAGACAGCTTCAGACTGTCATTCTGAGCGAAGCGAAGAATCCATCGGCACACCCGCTGGCGAGCATCGTCCTGGATTCTTCGCTTCGCTCAGAATGACACTAACGGGTGTCACCGATATTCCAGCCATTCGGGCGAAGAGTATTGCTCGATGAGCCCGGAAACCTCGGCCTCGTTCAACTCGGGCCAGGGCGTCTCGGCGGCATTCACCCCGAGCGCCCGGCCCAGCTCCGCGGTGAACTCCTCCTGGAAGTCCTCCCAGTCCAACGGGCCGGTCGCGGCCTTCTCGATCGAGCCCTGGAAAAGCAGCCCGTGCTGGTTGCGCTTCTGCGCGGCGCCGGCGATCTTCGCGCCAGTGCGCGGGTTGATGACGTCGTAACGCTCCGCCCGGGTGAAGCAGATGCCTTGGGGTGGAGCGGCTTGCCCACAAGACGCTTCTCCGGCTGGCGCGTTGGGGGCAACGCGCCCCACCTCGTCGCATTCCATCTTCACCTGCGCCGGCTGCCCGAGCCCGGCCAGCGCCGCGGCAAGGCATTGATGCACCACGCGATAGGATTCCGCGGCGCGCTCGTCCTGCAACGGATGCCCGCGCGGGATGACCAGCGCATAGGTCCAGTCGTTGCGGTGGTCCACGATGCCGCCGCCGGTCGGCCGGCGGCAGAGATCGAAATGCTCCTTGCCCGGCAGATTGGCGCGCACCCACGCGATTTTCTGGCTGAAACCGAACGTGCAGGCCGGCCCGCGCCATTCGTAGTGGCGGAAGCGCGCCGCCGCTTCGTCCGCGTAGCGCTGGAGCAACAGGTAATCCAGCGCCATGTTCTCCGCGGCCCCGGCGGTGCGGATGGGAAGCAGATGGAGCCGCGCGGCAGGCATCACTTCTTCGGCGGCTCCGTGCGCAGCAGCGCCGGCGCGAGCAGCCAGCGCACCTGCCAGCGGCGGCGGCCGGCTTTCGTGTGGACGCCACCCGTGGATTCGAGCGCGAGCACCGCGCCCTTCTTCAGCTCGAACTGCACCGGCTTCACCTTGCCGCGCACGAGCAGCGTGCCGAGCGCGCCGAGGTGCGGCTCGTGGCCGACGAGCACCAGGCTGCCGCCGGTCCACTTCTCCAGGCGCTCGGCGATCTCGACCGGGTCGTCCTCCGGGGCGATGCCGCCGGTCTCCTGCAGCACGCCGTCGAACTTCCCGCCCGCCCGCAGCAGCTCCGCCGTCTCCCGCGCCCGGACGAGCGGACCGTGCCAGCAGAGCGCGGCTGACGAGAGGGCGCCGTGCCGCCGGAAGAACCGGCCGAGCTCCTCCGCGGTCGCGCGGCCCTGCGGGCTGAGCTTGCGCGCCGCATCGTTCTCATCCGCCCCGGCGGGCGGCGCGTGCGTGTGGCGGATCAACCAGAGCTGCATCGTGGGCCTTTGCCGGCGTGTCAGCCGCCGGTGCTTCCGTCGAGCAGGTTCCGCGCGGCGCGGAGCAGCGCGCTCAGCGCGAAAGGCTTGGGCAGGTGCGCGATGGTCCCCGGCGCAAGGCCCGCCAGCGCCGGCGGCGCGGTGTTCGCGACGCACAGCACCTTCGGCCCCGGACCCGCCTCGCGCAGGCTGCGGGCGAGCACCGCGGCGTTCTTCGCCGCGCAATCCACGATCAACAGGTCGGGCCGCGCGTCCTTGGCCGCGAGCGCGTCGCGCACAGCGCCGAACGAGGCGGCCGTGGTCACGCGGTAGCCGTCGGTGGCGAGGATGCCGCTGACCATCTTGCAGAGGATATCGTCGGGTTCGAAGAGCAGCACGCGCTCGGAGCCGCGCGCGGCGGGCAGCGCAGGCAGCGCGGTGCTGAAGGTCCGCGCGGACTCGGGCGTGTCGGGCAGGTAGAGCTCGAACGCCGCGCCCTGTCCCGGCTCGCTCCGCACCGCGATGTGGCCGCCGTGCTGGCGCACGAAGCCCTGCGCCATCGGCAGGCCGAGCCCGGTGCCGTGCGGCTTGGTGGTGAAGAACGGGTCGAACATCCGCTGCCGCACCGCCTCCGTCATCCCCGGGCCGGTGTCGCCCACGGCGAGGGCGGCGTAGGAGCCCGCGCGCGGCTCGGGGCCCGGAGCCGTGTGGTTGAAGGTGCGGATGACCACGCGCCCGCCGCCCGGCATGGCATCGCGGGCGTTGAAGCAGAGGTTGAGCAGGGCCTGCTGGAACTGGGTGGGGTCGGCGCGGACGTTGCCGAGGTCCGAGGCCAGGCGCAGCTCGAGCGCGATGCCGTCGCCGAGCGCCCGGCGCAGGATGTCGGCGATCTCGCGCACCAGCACGTTGAAGTTGATCACCCGCTCCTCGGGTTCGGTGCGCCGGCTGAACTCGAGGATCTGGCGCGCGATGGTCGCGGCCTTCAGCCCGGCGCGGTGGATCTCGCGCAGATCCTTCGCCGCCGCGGGCAGCGGCCCGATCTTCGGCGCGAGGATCTCGCAGTAGCCGTTGATGACGGAGAGCAGGTTGTTGAAGTCGTGCGCCATGCCGCCGGCGAGCTGGCCCACGGTCTCGAGCCTCTGCGAGTGGACCAGCGCCTCCTGCAGCCGCCGCAGCTCGGTCTGGTCGCGATAGACGCCCAGCCGGAGGCCGCCGGGCAGCGGGACGAAATGCCACTGGGCGTGGAACGCGCTGCCGTCCTTGCGGTGCAGCCAGCCCTCGCTCTGCGGCGGGGCGCCGCGCAGCCCGTGCTGGAGCAGCACGAGGTCGGTGCGCGGGCCGAGCAGCATCCGGGTGTTGCCCGCGGCCGCCTCGGCCGCGGAGTAGCCGGTGAGGGCGGTGAACGCGGCATTGGCGAAGAGGATGTCCGCGCCGCCCTCGCGCCACGGGCCGGCGGTGATGACGGCGGGCTGGGGCAGCGCGGCGACCGCCGCGCGCAACGGCGCCGGGGGCCGGACCCGGCGGGTTGGACGGGATTGGGGGGCGGGCCGGAGCATGGCCGCCTCAGGGCGAGAGACGCTCGACGACCCAGCCGCCTCCGGCGCGCCGGTAGCGCAACCGGTCGTGCAGCCGGCTCCGGCGACCCTGCCAGAACTCGACCGTGTCGGGCGCGAGCCGGAACCCGCCCCAATTGGGCGGCAGCGGCACGTCCTGCCCGGCGTATTTTTTCTCCACCGCCTTGAAGGCCTCCTCGATCACCTCGCGCCCGGCGACGACCGTGCTCTGCGCCGAGGCCCAGGCTCCGAGCTGGCTGGCCCGCGGCCGGCGGTGGAAATACGCCGCCGCCTCCGCGCGGGAGACGCGGGTGATGGCGCCCTGGGCGTTGACCTGCCGCTCCATCGCCACCCACGAGAACAGCAGTGTCGCCTGCGGGTTGGCATCGAGTTCGCGCCCCTTGCGGCTGTCGTGGTTGGTGTAGAACGTGAAGCCGCGCCCGTCCGCGCCTTTCAGCAGCATCGTCCGCGCGGAGGGACGCCCGTCGCGCGTGGCCGTGGCGAGGATGCAGGCGTTGGGCTCGACGAGCTTCGCCGCCCCTGCCTCCTCGAGCCATTTCTCGAACTGCCGGAAAGGATCCTTCGCCAGGTCCGCTTCCTGCAGACCGGCCATCGCGTAGTCCTTGCGCATGTCGGCGAGCGCCATGATGCGCGCCATGCTGCGGCGCGGGCCGCGGGTGTCAAACTTCGCGCACCCGCGCGCGGATGTGCGGCGCCCAGGCGGGGAACTCCCGGAGCAGCTCCGCCGCGTCCCCGAGCCTGAAGTCCTCCTCGCGCCACGCCGGCTCGACGCGGCAGGCGAACAGCGCCCACGGTCCGTCGGTCCGCGCGCCCTGCCAGACCCCCGCGGGGATGCGCCCCCCGCGCTCCGCCCCGGGCCCGAGCGTCACGAGCCGGCCCGCGCCCCCCGGCCCGAGCAGCAGCAGCTCGGCGGGCGCGCCCCCGCGGTGCGTCCAAGTCTCGTCCGCCGCCAGCCGGTGCATCGCCGAGAAATCTCCGGGGCTGATCAGGAACAGGATTTCCGACCACGCTGCGCGGCCGTCGGGCCGGACCCCGGGGCTCTCGCCCGTGCGCCGGAACCAGCCGCCTTCCAGCGGCAATGGCGCCAGCCCCAGCCGGTCAACGATTTGCTCCGCGGTTTCCACGCCGCAGGAGAACAGGCTTCCCCCCTCCGCGCAACCCGCGCTATAAATTCCGGGTGACTCCCGCCGAATACCTCGACCGGCATGAGCCCTCGCTCGTCGCCCTGCTGCAGAAGTTGATCCGCGTCTCCACGGTCAATCCCCCGGGGGAGAACTACAGCCTCATCACGGCCATGCTCACCGCGGAGCTGCGCCGGCTCGATCTCGCCGTCCGTCGCCTGCCCGTCCCGCCCCGCCAGCAAAAGGAGCACCTGCCCGTCCATCCGCGCTACAACGTCCTCGGCTGGTGGGATGCCGGCGCGAAAAAGACCGTCCATTTCAACGCCCATTACGACGTCGTGCCCGTGTCCGGCAAGTGGCGGCACGGCGACGCGTTCACCCCGGCCGTCGAGCGCGGCTGGGTCTACGGCCGCGGCTCGGCCGACATGAAGGGCGCCATCGCCAGCATCCTCTTCGCCCTCCGCGCGCTGCGCGAGACCGGCGCGAAGCCGCGCTGCAACGTCGAGGTGTCGTTCACCGCCGACGAGGAGACCGACAGCCGGCTCGGCGCCGGCTGGCTGGTCAAGAACGCCCCGCTGCGCGCCGACTATGCCGTGGTGGGCGAGGGCGGCGAGGCCGGCCACGTCTGCTGCGGCCACAACGGCGTCGTCTGGATCGAGGTGCATGTGCACGGCCGCGCCGCGCATGGCTCGACGCCCGAAAAGGGCGTCAACGCGCTCGAAAAGATGTCCGCACTCGTCGTCGCCCTGGAGGACTACAAGCGCCTGCTCGCCAAGCGCACCTTCCGTGCGCCCGACGGCCGCATGATGCGCCCGACCATCAACGTCGGCGGTGTCTTCTCCGCCGGCCCCGGCGGCAAGATCAACACCGTGCCCGCCGCCGCCAGCTTCACCATCGACCGCCGCGTCCTCGCCGTCGAAAGCCACGCCGCTGCCGAGCGCGAGCTCACGGGCTTCGTCAGGAAAGCCGCGGCCCGCATCCCCGACTGCCGCATCACGGTGAAGAAGGTGTCGGAGAACTTCTCCTGCTACCACGAGCCGAAGCATCCGTTCTTCACCGCCGCCCAGGCCAGCGTCGCGCGCGTCCGCAGTAAGACCGCCGGCTTCATGGTCGCCAGCGGGTTCAACGACATGCACTTCTTCGCCCACCACCTGAAGATCCCGACCCTCGGCTACGGCCCCGGCGGCCTGGACTTCCACGCCGTGGACGAGCGCGCCCGTGTCAGCGACCTCGTGGACTCCGCCAAGATCTACGCCGACCTGCTGACGACGTTCAACGGGTGAAATGACCTTTGATGCGGCTAAAGACGCTTTCCCCGGCCCACCCCTTCAGCCGAGCTTTTACATACTTGGGTCTTTCCAAGACCATCTGCCCCGCAAGTGCCGTATTGAGTATCTGTAGATTACTCACCTTGAAGTGGACCCCGTTGGTTGGACAGGAGGGACGGGAGATTAAGATATAATTTTCGTTCGCCGGACAAGCGGATTGGTCGCTCCCGAGGACAGGAGCGCCAAAGCTTGCCGCAGGGAGCGACCAATCCGCGGGGGTGATCATTGGTTGACGGCCTCCGGTTGGCTGGCGCGGTAGGCGGCGCCAGGGGTGCCGCCGTCATGGGCTTTGTGCGGCCGGCGTTCATTGTAGAAGTGGAAGTAGGTGTCGAGCTGGGCATGGGCATCGACCAGCGAACGGTAGCTCTTCAGATAGACCTCCTCGTATTTGACTGTGCGCCACAGCCGCTCGACGAAGACATTGTCCAGGCACCGGCCCTTGCCGTCCATCGACAGCTTAATGCCGGTGTCACCGGTCGGGTTAAATGCCGCCACCAAAGGTCAGGTTAAATGCCGCCACCCTGAAGAGGTGGCGGAGGTCATGAAGGATTGAAGGGAGAGGACAAGGGAAAAGGTGCGTGTGCCGG